>Ga0123353_10002345_pt1 | contig 23520 bp, 13 predicted proteins | sample TergutLab28metaG_3_FD_92763 | JGI IMG/M metagenome (GOLD analysis project Ga0123353, IMG submission 92763) | Labiotermes labralis P3 segment gut microbial communities from Petit-Saut dam, French Guiana - Lab288 P3 | ecosystem: Host-associated > Arthropoda: Insects > Digestive system > Gut ... | reverse complement strand
GCCATCTCGACACAGGTTTTTCTTGGTTTCCGTGTGTCTATAAGCAAATGCTGAGATGGTTCCCAAGATTCCAAGTTGCCACTACATGCTTCTCATGTAGCCCTCCCGAATTTAAATCTAGTAGTAACCAATTTCATGTTTTGTTTACATGTAAAATAACCACTGCCACCGGGTAACAACCCAATTGCAGTAAATAACTAACTAAATAAATAAATAAATAAAACGGCAGTCATCCCAATAGTTTTTGTACAGCTGTAGGGGTGGAATATCAAGGTCATTTTACGCATTTCCTGCATTGCAGATATACAGGCCGGCACGTGTATATCGCACTTTTTGTATTCTCTTGCTCTTCAAATAATATGTGCGCCTCAACCGCAATGTGTCTTTCAGGGGCCGCCTCGCCCACTGTTCGCGTCATCAGCGTTAGCTACAACGTCACCGCATTCTATACGTGCAGACCTATTACGTATATATCGTTAGCTGCTCGCGGTCTGTACCAGTCGCTTTTCTTCATGGTTCGGCCTCGTGATTTTGTCTTCATGTAGCTCACTTCTGGTCAGCAGGTTAGTCTCTGATATTTTGCAGATTGCACACGGCTGGCTATCTGCCTGCTGGTAACACTAAGTATTTGCTTTGAGAGTGGCAGTATGTCGTGTTTGAGGGGGAAAGGTTTGGATGGGTGGCCTTTTGAGGCTTTACCTCAGGATATTTTTCCGCGAGAGCTATCTACATACTACGTTACATTGAATTTACATTTGTTTCTACATTAATGATCATATCATAGAGTGCTAAGTCTTCTGGCAAGTGACACTATATCTACTGGTGAGCGTTGTTCACTGTTTGGAAGAACTGTGTCAACTTTATATTCAAGGGAGTAGAGATGAAAGCCACACGACCATTCGAACCGTCATGAAACACACCCAGCGACACGATGCCACTTGAATCCTCAGCAAACCGCTGGTAGAACCTACCCTCACACTTTAAGATTCCACACTTTCCTGTAAATGCCGCTATCTACATACACAGACTAGCATAAATTATACTTTACTGATCATGCAACTTTTTTTTAGTGACATTTATGTGCGTAATTTCGACTAGTATGGAACCCCAAAATGGGATAATTGTTGGCTATGGTCTGAAATATATTCCATATTTTAGTTTTTTAAAAAAAAATATAAGTCAGTGAAACATTTGGAGGTTTTTCCTGATTATTTCAGTACTATAAGAAATTTAGCTTCCATTGTCCATAAACTGTTGTTACCTAGCAGGAAATAAATATTACATAATGCTGTCATTTTGCTTGTCTTAATAATGCACAAAAGAAAGCTGCTTGTTCTTCAAAGTTGTGACAAAACTTAGTAATTTTGGACACTACTGTTGACACCTTATACAGCCAAGCTGATTTGCAGGTGAAGGTAGAGGTTGCCTTGTTCCAGGACTTAAATTAGACGTCACACCCTGAGGGCATTTGGTCAAATGGAGGTATAGTTCCACGCCCTTGTATTCTCCGCACTAGGTGGCAGTTTATCGTCTATTTGCAAGCCCCTGCCACTATTTTCTGCGAGAGATCAACCGGAACCCGTCCGATAGAGAGCTGGGTGGGCCCACACCTGGTCTTTGCTCTTTGGAGAAAAGAGGCATTCTTTTCCCAGAACGGAATCAAATTCTGATTCCTGGTTCGTCTAGCCTTAACGGCTTGTAAATATACATATTTACTTATCTTAATAAATAAATCCGACGTTCTGTTGCGACCTCAATGGCCGCGCGGTCTGAAGTGTCAGCATGTGGTCGCTCGTTTACTGGGATTGCGGGTTCGGATCCCGCCGGAGGCATGTTGTCTGTCTCTTGTGAGTGTTGTGTGTTATCAGGTAGGGTTCTCTGCGTCGGACTGATCACTCCTCCAAAGGAGTCCTACCCGGTGTGGTGTATCTGAGTGTGATCGTGAGGCCTCGACAACGAGGAGACCCTGACCCACTAGGGGCTGTTGCGCCACAGAAAAGAAAACGTGTTTTCCCTAGCAGGATCTAAAAAATCAGAGAGAATGGGCAAATACGATAGAACTGGTCTCCAGGCAGTTGCTATCTGTGTGTAGATTACGAAACGATTGTTTAACTTCCGGTCTGTTTTTTTATTCCATGTGTCTTTGTTGATTTAATTAACTAAGCTGTCTGCTTCAACTTAGAGTTTGTATTAGTGCCTGCTTTCATATGTAAACTACTCTCAAGAATCATAATCGGATATTTGCAGTATTACAGGTTTTTGTTTAGGCATCTGGCATGCTTCGACGACTGCCTGCGGATAAACTTTACAGTCCCAGACTAATACCACGTACCTTGGAAGATGTTCAAGAAATGCGGGTAGCGTGTAATAGATTTCTATTTGGCACTGTACGTTGAAAGTGGGTCGGGATAGCGTAGACGTTATAGCAACTCGCTACGGGCAGGACGGTCCGGGGATCGAATCCCGATAATGGCGAGATTTTCCGCAACTCTGCAGCTCGTCCCTGAGGTTTACCCAGTCTCCTCTACTGTTTGTACCTGTTATCTTCGCCAGGGCCAAAGCTGCCGGGGCGTGACGTTGAGCACCCACTCCCATCTAGCGCCGAGGCTCAAGAAAGAGTATAGCTTACATTTCCCCCCCACCCTCGGGGCCTTAATGGCTTGTGCTAGAGTAAACTTTACCTATAACCTTTACTGTACATTCGAACAGACATTGTGCCGTAACCGTGGCTTCCCTTCCCCTCTTTTTGCCCGCTTCCTCACCTGCCAAGTTAGCAGTCAACAACCCTAAACAGAAATTTGACTTCCAGCTGAGAAACCTACAGCTAGGAACATCATCCCTCTCTGCACCCGTAGTTATTACATGCTTATTGTACTGTATATACATCGCAATGATTAGGAGTGTATACAAGACACTCTTGTCGTGTGTTTCTCCACCTTTATACCTTCCGACTTTTTTCACTTTTGAGTTCTCATTACATTACCTTTCGTCTTACAATAAATTATTGTTGATTCGCCAGCTTTGAACTTACTCCTTTCTTTGCGAGATTTGAGTTTTTTATAGCGGTGCTGCTGAAGTTCCAAGTCTTCCGAGATGTGATGCTGTGTCGTTGGACAAGGAGCTTCAGAATTTTGAAAGAATAATAATGTTTTCTTCTTCAGGATCAAGCAGTCTAAGAAATATGATCTTCAACCACAGATTCTTACATGTCTTTCTTCTCCTCTGAAATGACAATTAAATGATTCACCGAAACTATGGTACTGTACTTGGCTATACGAGGGATGGTGGACTGTTCTGGAAGAAAGAATAGTGGCCCTCAAAGAGAGTTATCATGGTCTTTAGGCCGAAGAGGTATACTGATCTGTGGGTTAATGTTTTGTATGTCTCAGTGTCTATGGACGATAGTTTAAACATTTACACTTTCGCCGGAAAAAAATTCCCGAACTATGACGCCAAAGAAAATAAACTTGATCATTTTTTTTAAAATTATATGTCCCATATCAATATTACATAAGACAAGAACTTGTCTTAACAGCGTAGCAGTTTTAAGTAACATGAGTGGAAAGACCGCATTGTCGATGGAGTATGTCTTGACGACCCGCAATATTTGCTGTTTGAAATCATTAATTGGCCTTAAAGGCAAGATGTTTTTTAAAAAAAAAGTTCTAATGAAACTGTTATATTTCGAAGCATTTCGTACTAATCGAATTAAATTCGCCCCGTATGATTTAATGTCAACTCCAAAAATAGGAGTACCGACTTTGTGGAAAAGCCCTTGAATAGTTCCTGAAATGAAATATGCAGACTGTCTACACAGCACAATATTGTCATAACACCTCATTTTGTGTGCTGCACCTAGGATCTCCTGAAGGCAGTTGATATCAATTACTGAAAAATAAATTGGGTTGAGTGTTTTGTTCTATTCGTATGAAATGTCTGGCTTAGAGGTATTAGTAAGTTCCGATAATGAAAAAGGAATTAAACTTTACATTCTCTGAACCATGCATCGTGATACACATACGCGAAAAAGACTAACAAGATGCACCTTTATCTCATTCATTTATCTCAATTAAATTATCCTGTACATGTTTCGAACTAACAAATTCAGGCTATTTCTCTATATTAAGCATGCAGTATTTCTCATGCAACTGTGAGGTTTCTAGCCGCTAACACGATGTAGATAATTTAATTGGAATAAATTAATGAGATAAATGTGCATCTTGTTGGTCTTTTTTACGTATAAAAAGGAATTAAATTTGCTTTTCCATGCACCTGTTTCTCTGCTATTCCCCATGCTGTGACCGCGGAAAGAATAATCCTAGTGCAGCTCATGCAGGTCGCCAGAGGCGACCAAAATGTGTGTAGGGTGCCTCGGGGTGTAGCTGGGTCAGCCTGCCCCGGACGTTACAAATACGGTTGAGTGGCCTGAGGTTGGGGGATGGGCAAGAGGGCGACAGCCTGTCATTGTAAAAAAAGAGCTAACTGTTAGGAATTGCAGCGCATGTAGCAAAGAAAAAGTAAGTCAAGTTTTTAATTATAATCTCCATTGAAGTCGACCAAGAGGAGACCAAAAACAGTTTGTGGATCTGCGTGCAAACGGATATTAATAGATGCAAACTTACAAACTGCAGAGAGATGAAAAAACAGAACTGACCGGGAAGTGAAATCCATTAAAGAGTCGACGGTACGCATTGGACCGTTGTGCCATCGAAGAAGAAGAAGAAGAAGAAGAAGAAGAAGAAGAAGAAGAAGAAGAAGAAGAAGTAATAGTAGTAGTTTCTCTGCTATTTTATACTGAAAAAAATCCTAAACGCCCATCAGCATTAATAATACTAGTTGTTCGAAGTTGCTTATTTTGGGGTGATTCCGATCAAGTGCCGGAAATATTTTGAGGCGCCGCTTTTAAGCTTGTAACTTAATTTTATAATTTTTACGACTGTGCCGTGTAGAAATGTATTATTGCGATAAATTAATTTTTTTTCCTTTTTTGCGGTTTCCATACTTCATCCTATGGGCCCATCCTAGCATAAGTGTTCGGCTTTCCCCCTTCTTTGCCTTCCTGTAATTCTTAGAGCATTGCGTTCTAATTAGATGGTACTTGTTCTGTGAACAACTTTGTAAACCAACGGTTCCCACACTGTGCTGCTGCGGAACATCGGTGTTCCATCGGCTGCACCGAGGTGGCACGAAATTGAATAATAATAGCCTTTTTATAATTGCTATAAAATAAAGTTAGAGGCTAGAGTTTTCCGAATTTTACATATTTCTCGCAATCGCTTACACAGAACCCAGACCCAAAGCAAGCGTCATGTCCTTACATTTCCGATGTACTATAAAACTATCTATATATAATAAACAAATAATCATTTTTTTCTGTCTTACGACAAGTTGTTATATTTAAGAACCTCCTTCAAATCAGACTTTGTTGATTTCGAAGTAACTGAACACAAGGAAACAGTATTCTAAATTTCCTACGACAATTCCCACAACATTCCTTCCTCATACAGGTTCCCACAATAAAAATCCTCAGTATTAAACAGTACTGCATACTCACGAACAAAAGCACTTAACGTTACGCTGTGCTTCACACATCTGTTACACACAGCAAATAGAAGTGGAATGTTCAAATAATAAGGTGTAATACACTGTACGCGTGACACTAGGACTGGCGGTGTGCTAGTCGCGAGCTGCCATTAAACTTGCCGAGCAGTGTCGACAGTTTCCAGGCAAGAAAGTTAACCTTTTAAAGCCTACTGACTACGTGATGCCCACACTGTATTTATGTGTTTTGTAAGTATTTAAGAACAAACAGCACCTTGTGCAACTTACACCATAAACTGACTGGTGTTTATAACTGAGATGAAAAGTGTTTGCTGTGCGATACGGACTGGGTCTTTAAATAAAGCTTCCTCTTTACATGGTTAAACAATACCAACATATCTTAGAGTTGAACAATGCCATTTCCAACACCTGCTATGATATGCGGTAACATATATTTATTCGCCGACTTACGTCGGCTCGACTTCCGTTGTTCCACACTTAAATTCGTTTGCTCCCTGACCCAATACATACAACCCAGCTTACAAATTCGTACCTACAATGCTCGAGAGACCGTGAGGAAGCTGAGGAACCAGAAACTGAGCCTAAGGAGAGGACCATGACGACTTTGAATCTGACTCAAGAGCATGGACCCAATGAAGCTTGAGTGTAGGTGTTTGAGGACACGATTCAAACGATCAGTGAGCAGAAACAACTACACAAGGATTTATGAGGATGCTTGCTCGCTATGACGGGGCCGGGATAACTTAGTCGGTATAGCGATTCGCTACGGGCTGCGCTGTCCGAGCATCGAATGTTGGTGCGGGAGATTTTTTCTGCACCTGTCCAGACCGGTCCTGAGGCCGACCCTGCTACCAGTACGATGGGCACTGCTTACATTTCTCGGAGGTAAAAGGCCGCGGCGCAACGTTAACTGCGCAGCCTCATCTAGCGACTCTACTCTCTCTGTGGAGCTTCGTGGCCTGTACTAGGTTGAACTTTACATTAATTTTGCTTGCTGTGAGACAGTTCTGAAGGAGAAGAAAAGCTAATTACACGTATCTCACCAACTTCTCTCTGTATTTTATTTCTTCGAGTCTATTCAGGGACACTTGCCTCGCCACCTGTAGTAAAGGAAACTGGAGATGACGATCCAGAGAAACTGCCTACATTTAAAGAGCAAGTGCTTCCTTCGTAAATTGTCATTTGTTTGTTATTTCGTAATTTTTACAAATTTTTCGTAATTATGGTTATATTTTGACTTGGTCAGAATCGGTTTTCTGAAAACATCTCGCAACCGTCGTTTTATGTAGCATTATTTGGAAGATCCCTTTCCACTTACATCTTCTCGACGAAGGTCCGGGTCTCGGAACCAACTAGGACATAACTTCTGGGAATGACTGTATATTATGTCCATTATGTGAGCAGGAAACGTGGATGATAAGTTGTCACGGGTTTCAATTCCTCTCCTTGTATACAGCCGTCCATTTTACCGGATTCATAATAAAATATGATATAGTTTCTACTGAATTCTTAGGTGGAATGATGGTTAAAGCAAAAATCGTCGAGTCGCACACAGCGTCCTGCCTTTCGATTAATTCGCGAACCTGAGAAGATTGAGAAGTGCTGTAGTAACATCTTCACTCCACGGAATCTGCTAACTTCAGTAAAAATCTATGATTAACTTCGTGGTGTTTTACTTATTGAGAGGTTAATGGTTCTATGAAACGTAAAGTTTCATCGTATTTTTCGCAGATACCTGTAATTAGACCGTCTAGTTCTCAATAAATTCTTTAATGTCTATCTTACCATATAACCTTAGGGCTCGCAAGTGATTTCTTTCTATTCAGTTTTTAAACTACTCTGTTCTATGCATTTCTTTCTTCCGCCATAGGCCGATAACGAATGACGGAGCGATTACAGCAGTTGGTGTTAGATAATTGCGGTGTATTTGGAGTTTATTCGAGCATTTTAGGATGCACTGTAATGGATGGGGTTTTGTTGAAAGATAATGAAGCTTCAAATTTCATACAGATGGAAGAAATTGAGATCCTTGACTATGTGAGCAGTTATCAGCTTTCCAAGAAATTTTCTGTAGCATGGAGTTTCCCCATTTTCACCAAATATTAAATTACGCCAATTCTGTTATTTTTACTAATGCCCTTATTTTAATACACCATTGGACGTTTTAGTGTTAGTATATTCAATCTCAAAGTCATAGAAACTATTGTGCAATAAATACGAATACACAGTTATGCAAGGATTTGGCATCTCAGGGACTCAAGTTGGGATAAAAATTAGAGTTTTCTAGGATAAGACATCGTGTAGTCTGGTAGACTGTTTCTGCAGGAAAGAAGTCACTTCATCAGTGAAAATAAGGGAATTAGACCTAAGCTTCTTCTTAACGTTTGTTTCCATTTACCAATCTACGCAGCTTTACTTTCCTGATAACCGCAGTCTGCAAGGATTTGCATGCTACCAATGAAGGCTAATTTTATTTCGGTTTTCACGGTGATTGAATTCTTGAACAAGTTTTTGGACCTTATCACAGAGTACAAATGAGCTATGTTGCCGATGCTAAGAAGCAACTTCTTCAGGGTCAAAGTCAGCTTCGCAGCATAGCCCACAGCTACACAGTGACAAAGCCCCAAAACAGGCTGAATATAAATAAAGGCTGATGTAATTTACAGGCATTCAGAATATACTTCAAAGAGGGGATTTGTTATGGATTTCCGAAGGAGACTTTGTAGAATATTTAGAAACACTAATGAAGAATTACTTGGTAATAACTTTTAAGGTTGACAGTTCAATGCAGTCGCGTGTAATTCTTTATGTCATGCAGTATAGGGCTAATGGCTTAACTCCTTAACCCGCCACTTCGGAGTAAATGTCGAGTACTGAAAAATAATTAGTTTCATGGTAAAATTCTGTTTATGTCTTTCTTTTTAGAGTATTATGTAAGATGGCCGAACGTCTGAGGGGTCGTGACAGTTTTACTGTGTGGACTGCCAGGTGTTTTTTGTGTGTGTGTGTCTGTGTAATCTTCTATGACTTCAATAAAATGGTCGCGCAGTAAATACAGCAATTTAGCACTCTTTTTTGTCAAAGATAGAAAAGAAACATTAAGAAGTAGACGAATGAACAATGACGCAATCAGGTTTGCGCGTTACGTCGCTGGTGCAAGTTTTTTCACCTTTATACACATCGCAGGATACTTCTTATGCCTGACAGTCTGCTCCAAGTCCTTCAGAAGGCGACACGCTAGTACAGAGCAGAGCTGCTGATGTTTTATTACGTTCTTGTTTAATTTAGTGTCTTATATTTTTATGTGTGGATACGTGCGTTTTGATTAGAATGAAATAACAAATTGAGGCGGGACTAAAGACGTTATTGCAGAGCAATTACCTGAATGTTTGCTCAAGATTTTGGGGTTTGTGGAAGATTTTAGACTTTCGAAATATCAAGCAATAATAAGGGTACGTGTCAGAGGCTTGCTGTTGTTCATACATTTTTGGTAAGTATTTAGGTATTGTAATTTTACTTACCATTACTGCTTAACAAGGAACTGTGCGTCACATCGATATCGGTAGAACTGACAGTATTTAATTCTTGATTTAAGACGCCTTATCCGCTGATTTAACTATAGGGTACTTCTAAGTTGATTATTGGTTAATCGTCTCAGTATTCGATACAGCTTGTGTTGAGACAACGACAGTTTCCTTATACGTGTGAAGCATGTGGACCTCTAGCAGAATGATTACTAGCTGTAATCTTCTTTCTATTATGTGTATTTTACAAATGTGCCCTTTGCTGTTTGACCTCATACCTCGTTGGCCTCAATTTTATTTTTTTGTAGGTACACACATATGGGCAGTTTAATTACAGCGTAAAATTCAAAATTATTTTTCGTTTAATTTCCTTAAATTACCACTAAGTCAAAAACGTGAACAAAAGTTTCATTTCTCAATTAGGTATATTTTAATGGCCTGTATTTATTTATTTATTTGCGATGTATTTAAAGACTTTTTAGCCGTTAATACCAATATGTAGTTCGCTAGTAGGATGACCATTGGTTGGTGATTTAGAAAGTATATGGAAAGAAGCTCTTGTGATTTAATTTGGGACACTAAGCTAGTATTTATCTTGTGAAATAAGAAAGACGACGAAAAATCTCTGTCAGAATATCCGATCAGACAGATGTGAAACCGGATCCTTTCAGTCGAAGCCAAAGAGCCAACCACTCGACCGCTCCTACGATGGGTGGATATTAATTTCCACTAATTCTTGACATCATCACTGACGCAGATGAGTGGTTGGCTTCACGATCCGGCCACTTTTTTCGCGGGGAGTCCCCAGTAACCGTTGGACAGTATGCTGGTTTTGTCTCAGAATGGGTCTGTACTTCATACCGACTTGACAAAATTCCTTCTGCTGTTGGGAATCCAACCCCTTTGCACAGCATGCGGTCTCTCGAGTTATCTCTCATTACATGTATTCTTCATACTTGGAAAGATTTTTTTTCTGTCAGAGGAATTTGCACAGATCGCCTTCCGCTAAATGTTTTGTGATACGACAACTTGTCATGTTTTTTGTAATCGAGGATGGTATTTAGTTGTCTTGCTCTCTTGGAACAGCGCGTAATTAAGCCGTTTTTCGCCATGTTGCTGACGGATGCAGACAACCACAGTCTCAAACAGTAGTTAGAAAAGAGATGAAGACTGCGGCTTAATGGTATAAGACGGTGTGTAATTTAGAAGACAGATTCATCTGAAACTGTGGGATCTTTAAGCTACGTTACACGGCGTCACAGACTGAAAGGTCATAATGTCAGTACTCACAGACACTAGAACATCAAATCTCTCATGAGAAGAAAATGTGTATTAGGGCATTACTTTTCTCATGTGTGTTTTGTGGTTTGTTTATTGCAGTTGTGTTGTCGATGGTAAGACGAATGGTGAATGATGCATAGCAAATAATTTGGAAGGAAACTTTCCTGACCCCTCTTACGGTGCCGTCCCACAATTTTCCTGGAGGGACGTAGGACGCCCACATGAAAGTCAGTGTTATCACTTTATTACATAATTACGTAAAATTTATCCCAGTTTCATAAACTGTACAATATCAGCGCGTAGCATGACTAACTGTGCTGGGAAACGGTGTCGAAGAAAGTGACAGTGGCCTACTTTAACACAGTTTTTCTTCGGACCGAAGAATAGAATTCGAATACTAGCCCTTGACCCACGCTTCCAGGCATTAGACAGGGACATCCGTTACCATTTGGTTGGTACGAATGTGAAACACATTTATGTGCTTTATAATTTAGTGTTCTAGAAGTTCATTTCTGCAAATAAGGGAATGAGTAATCTGTTTGTTTTGAAAAGGTCTGTAAGAATAAATCAGGTTGCGTCATATTGATCTATTACGGACTGCAAAGGAAATTCCCATAATCCTACCGTTATTAGAGCAGTGGTACCTCAGATTGTATGTTGACCAAGATTACGGGCTTGAAGACCGAGGGATCGGGCTTTGATTCTGGGCAGGTACGAGAGATTTTTCCCGTCTCCAAAACGCCCAGACCGTCTTTGGGACTCACTTATCTTGCTGGGTACGGTAACTTTTTCCACGGGGGTGAAGCGGCCGGGCTGCCAAGCTTACCACAAAACGTGACCATGTGACAAGGAAAAGAATGTGTGGAGCTGTATCTCCGATTCCCCCTGTGTTTTTATGTTTCGGTGCTTAGGCCTAATTAAGCACAAAGCATTTTTAACTGCTCCTTTTTCTGTAGAACATTGAAATAGTGTTTGTAAGTGAAAGGCAGTAGAAGATTCTTTACCCCAGTCTCCAGACCATGTTGTACTGTACAACGTAAGTTTGCAAATCTTTTTGACACTTTGCACTTTAAAAAGAAAATATTTTTTTGCATCGTTTGTATTGCACGTCATGGAGGCGTGTGGTGGAATAGTGGTATAGGTCCACACATTCGTAACACCATCACTAGATGGAAATCAGTGTTATGCCCTGGCCGCTTTACCCCGGGGGAAGCAGCCCATGCCCCCCAATGAGTAGCAGGCTGGATGGACTTCAGAGCCAGTCTTGACGCTTTAGAGATGGTAAAAATTTCTTCTGTCAGCTGGAAATCGAATCTTAATTATCCGGCCTGTCATGTCATAGCCTAGATTCTTTACCGACTAAGCTTCCAGATTATGTTATATCGATATGAGCTCGGTTTGTAGTTAGGCATGCATCACACGCGTAATGTGGCTTCCATGTACATACGTATGGGCTTATCCGTTTTCGTCCACGACCAGCAGGTATAATATTCTTTTTGGACCACAGGCTTATCCCTTTTCGTCCACAACCAGCAGGTATATAACTTTTTGGTCCAAGGGCTTATTCGTTTTCTTCCACGACCGGCAGGTATACAACTTTTTGGTCTATGGCTCCTAACTTGTGAATGCGCATAATGCATTTTCTTCGGTTGGCAGAAGACTCTTTTAAATACGGTTGACAACATGTGATGAGAAATCCTTAATTAAAACAATGTACTGAAATAATATAACAAATTTTTTTTATCAAGCAGTGTAGCCTTACTTTCATGATATTTTTAAGATGAGTATAATTACAACAAGCACCCAAATAATATAAAATTTTGCAGGCGCTTATCGCAAAATTGCGAAAAGAGAATATTAGTTTCGACATGTCTATCCGTCTGTTTGTCCGTTCGTTCGTCGGTATGGAACAACTGAGCTCCCATGAACGGATTTTCGTGAAATTTGATATTTGAGTATTTTTCGAAAGTTTGTCGAGAAATGTCAAATTTCATTACAATATGATGGGAATAACAGGTACTTCGCATGAAGACCCGTATACATTTGTGATAACATCTCTCTTAGTTCTTATAATGAGAGTTGTATCAGATAAAAGTTGTAGAGAAAATCAAGACACACATTTGATGTTCAATAACGTTTTTTTCTTCAAAAATCGTGCCGTTTATGAGATAATGTGGAAAAATATTGTACAGCCGGAGAGGCCACAGATGAAAATATGGCGCATGCGCGTGACTAGTTGGACACCTGGGGCTACAGACACATGCACATTACGCTGTCTTCATCAAGAGTGTTACTGTGAGTCACAAATGCGACTGATGTGTGACAAAGATGCGCTCGAGACAGTCCAGAACGAATTTAAATTGCAGTCCCTCGGGCAAAAGAGTGCCCCAGATGTATTAAATTCGCAGCTGATTTCCGGAAGATTTCGTGAAGCTATGTTTACTTCGACCTCCCACAATTCCTATGTTCACTATTGTTTTGCAAGTTGCTTAATTTTATCCTCGGGAAAGGTATATACAAATGTCTGTGCATGTGCATCAGAGAAATCAAACTCTGTTTTCAACTTTACTCCAATAAAAGACATTCTTGTTTTCAGGACTCTGTTTCCCATAACAGAACCTCTGTACACGTGTTAACATTGTTACATCCACTTCTGTACTATTCTTGTTCCTACTCACTACTTCTTTCTTATTGCGTTTCTTCCACCTTCTCCTCCACTTTATCATCGTCGTCGTCGTCCTAATTTTCTTGTCCATCTGTTTCTTTGACCTACAACCTGAGTCCTGCCTAGGCTTTCTGTAATGTTCCCTATATCGTATTGTGACTTTTTATTTTCACTTTGTTTCAATTGTTAATTCGTAACTATCTTTGTATTATTTATTATAGATATAGGAATTTGGAAGTTCTAATCCACAATGATTTGGGACACGTTTCTGATTTTTAAATGAGTGTTAAGAAATATTTAGTTGAGAATCTCTGCTGGAACTTACGTAAGTGAACACGACACCCATTGCATACTAATACAAAACCAACATGACGAATCATAACAAAAGAAAACAGAAGAATCATTGTCGATATAAATTTCGAGTAAAATTAAAGAATGGACCAAACGTCAGCCATTTAAAATAAAGCTTTCATATTTACAGAAAGAAATAAGCCATAAAACGTACCGTACAACATTAACTACTCCATGCAGAAAGGAAATGTAAATTAAAGGTCGACATCAATGAGAATTTAACATGACTGCCCGAAACGAAATTTGGAAAAACTGAACGCGCAATTTATTTGTTATGTAACTTATGTAACAGAAGAGTCGCGTGATGAATAGTCAAAGTATGTTACGGTGGAAATAAAAAGTTATAACAAAAGAATCCACTGGTACTAAAGACGAAATATTAATTATGCCCTACGGTGAGAAGAAACATGTTCTTCCTTTTGTGGCTCGTCAGCTTTTTTGTACGTCCACTGCAGTAAATCTCATTATGCACAGTAAATTTGTTGGAGAGATTATAGCCATTGTATTCGGGAAGACCCTAAATAGAATGTAAGCAATGTCATAGGCTACAGTGTATCTTGGTTTTCGTTAGTTATTCCAGGCAAATTCAGCAAGTTGTCTTGAAATATCTCGCCTGTAAGTAGACTGCAATGCTGCCAGACATTTACAAATGTCATCCGAAATGGAAGCAGGTTTTGAAAATACTTCAGAATGGCGGTTCGATTTATGTAGTCTTAGCTTGGTATTTTAAATTGTGTTTCGCTCCTTTGATTGAAAACCCTGCCGGTTCCTCTACAGCACCTTCGGTATTCCTCTGACGTCAGTGCTGTTTCAGAATAGTGCTTTATTTTAAATCTTGGTTGGTAACAGGGGCAGATGGTATGATCTTGTGACAGGGTAATAGAGCTTCGGGTCCCATGTCGATTTGATAATTGCTTTATTAGCTGAAATTTTCGAGAGCTCCACACCATGGAGTTATTTAGCGAGGTAACAAGAGTAACTTGCAATATAGATTATAAGCCATGTACGCAACACGCAAAACAGTACATGCACTGTGCGCAACATGGAAGATTATATGCAAAAACCATATGGATATACTGTATAATCGACATGGGCCCCACTATAGATGTCAGGTATGAGTATGTGCTTTACGTACAAACATACCTGCATACATATATGCCTACATAAGAACGTATGTGGCTCCTACAGCAAAATCTTGGAACGGTGTTCCAGGGGTCCTGCAGCCATTTCCTTTTAATTTAATAAATCCTTTATAGAGAAAATGTCGCCGTTTGGGTGTCTGGTCCTCTTATTCCGCATTTGGAAAATCACGGGTTCAAGTCTCACCTTTGCATCTGGAGTAGTTTTGTTTTTAATCCCCAAGCCTTTAAAACAAATTCCCGGCTAGTGTGCGAAGCTACGCCACGGCCGCATCCTTCCACATGTTTGTCCAATTCATTATTCTGTAGTCATTGTACTGTACAATCCACTGACCTACACTGTACTGCCAATACCTTCGTTAAAGAAGTAAATGAATCTTTCCTTGCCTTGGTTGCGATAGCCAGTTTACAGTTCAACAGCTGGAGTATACGAGAGTTTGTCAGGCTTACTTCACTTTGAATCACGACAAATTTATAAAAGATCAGGGGTTAACGTGGCCAGAGTTTGTGCTGTGAGAGAAGGGTTCTGATGCTGATGACTTTAGAAGATTGCTGTCATGTGGGACGCGACGCCGTGTAGTCTGGTGAAAGTACGTGTATACCGACAGCTCAAAGGACTGCTGTCTCCATTATCAGGGCAGAAGGTACACACCTACCAGGCTACATGACGTCAGATCCCAGAAGTTAGCAGTCTTAAGTGCTTCTTTCTGTTTGACCGGAAGGCGAAAATTTGCAAAGCCTGGCTGGGATTAGAAGGCAAGTTTATGCAATATTTCCTTGTGAAAAAGTGGCAAGTTGTAATAGTTGCACGAGGGGAAGGGCGGGCAGATTGTGTAGCAAGGTCGGAATTTATCGTTTAATGTAGCAGGTTTATGATTAAGTAACAACTGTTACGTCATCAGTTCTGCGGGAGAAAACTTCGCACCTTGTCGCGGTCCAGCACCTTCGAAGCCACGTTGAACGCTTAAGAAACGCTGAAGTCTTTAGCTGCAGTATTTGAAATTGTATCGGGAGAACCTAGTGAGATCGTTGGTGAGTAGAAAACTCCCTGGTTTCGACAGGACAAGGGACTCGTAGTTGGCTACCCGCCATTTTCAAGACAAATATGTACATTTCTGTTTCAAAAACTTGCTATTCGCTAGTCATAAGAATTTTTTCTTATCTCAAATAAATTCATTTATTATTCTTAAGTTGGTGGCAAGGATCTGTACTACACGACTGCAACCCTTTACCTTCGTACATGCTTTTGTGTGTGGATTTTGTAGCTCTGCTTCTCTTAATTGATCTGCTGGACACGTTCAGTGAGCATCGTCATTTTTTGTCCTCTGCTGTAAATTGTGGTAACCACTTTTCCTCGTGTCTTGGCTGAAAGTGTAAATTAATAATAGTCTTCTTTACGGAAGCCCTTGTGCACTTAAAAATGTATGTGTTTTAAGTTATCTGGTCACAGAATATTTTAATGAGTTTCAAATGCGTCTATGTGAAATTTTTGCTCGAGAACGTTTGTAGTGAACTGTGCAACCAGTAAGCAGTTTTATGCTGGTACGAAATAGAAACAAAATAAAGGAACAAAGACTTCGATCACGTCTTCTGAGTTATGACATCATGTTGTCTAGGAAGTGGTCATCAAAGTTTCGGTAGAACCTGCTGCCTCCATCTTCATAGTACTGCTTTACGTAATCGGCAGGTGCAAGCTGTAGGCTTCTGCGAGAAGATAGAAAGCACCAACAGCAATAGACACAGCAACAGCCTACAACACCGCAGTCTAAATCTTCACCGTCGTGAGAAATTCAGTTCACACAAAGAAACCAAAACTAGTACTTGAGAATAGTTTACATATTTGAAAAGTTTTATGCTACATACATTTGAATCTAAGAGGTATGAAGATACATAAATGTAGACAAAAATGTGTTACAAGAGTTGCATGATGGAGCACGCGGCGGTGCAGTTGATTGAGGCTCTGCGCTACAAGACGGAAGGTCGCAGATTCTATTCCAGATGGTGTAATTGGAATTTTCCATTGACATAATTCTTCCGGCCGCAATATGGCCCTGGGGTTGACTCAGTCTCTAACAGAAATGAGTACCAGGAATATTTCCTGATGATAAAGGCGAACGGTGCCTAGGGCTGACAACCTTACCAACTTCATGTGCCGGCTTTCTTGAAATCTGGGAGCCTCAACGTCCTGGAACACTCAGGGCCTATCCAGGCCTGTAATGGGATTGCTTTACCTTTTTTACCTTTTTAGGAGTTGTGTGATTTGTAACCTCACCAAATTGAGTCAAGGATGGTGCATTCGGCGGGGCGAATAACATTATGAGAAAGGAGAGGAAATTCTGTTACTACTCCTTACTCACTGTCGAGTTCTTCCATATGAACCAATCATGACACTAATCAGTGCTCCACAACTGCCAAAGCTTACCCGCGATGAATAAGCTTATACGTAATTATGCTTTGATAAAAGAAACAAACTTTCTTCTCTAATATTTCTAAGTTATCGTTTAATTTATAAGGTAATTTTGAAGACATTCCCCATGCTCAAGGTTAGAAAGACGGATGATGGTATATTTTATGGATTGCGTTTTCTGGGTGCTGTTTGTACCTAGATGAAGGTGCAGGTTAGAGGACAGGTTGGTTGTCACTGGAAATGCCATACATTAAAGATATAAATATGTAGGGTAGGTGCTTCCGGTGTTTTTCGTATCGTGGAGAGTGTGGGTGTGCACTTTTCAGTCAAGGTTCATATGCATGTAAACCTGCACACCTATTTCAAAATATGCTGTAAAGAACGGCTCTAAATACACATCAGCAGTTATTTCATAAATATTGCATCAATGCCATTTTGAACTTCATGCTATTATGACAGTGCATAATATAATTGACATGAAACCTGATGTGTTACGTAACTAATGCAATTGTAGTAATATATAAAGAGATGACCCTCAGAACTAATGATAATTACTGTTTATTGCTAGTGAGACTGAGAGCCGTGTAATCGACAGATAGGTTCCTGGCGGAGGAAGAAATCCACGTGTCTTATCTTCTCCAAGTCCTTTTAGTCTCCGATGCACTATTTAATGCTTCAGGAAGTCACGTTTTCGAATTATTGGATAAAAACATATTAATTTCTTTAGTCCTTGAAAATTCTGAATTGTTGCTTCAGAACTTTTCCGTCCTAACTCGTGGTTCATTATACTGTCAATTGATTTTTGGGGTTTGACTAATGTACAACTAACTCTTGAAGCTTATTGAATTACACGGGCTAAATAAACACAAAACACCCATTATGTGGGCATTATGACTTTAAAGCAACATAGAAAAGAGCGGCCGTAATTCATTCAAATGTAGTTTCAGCGTTCGTTAGGAAATTAGGAAAAATACGGAAGATCGCATTTGTGTTAGCCGACCTCTTGCCTGAAATTCGAATCCGAGACCTCTTTAATACCAAGCGTAATTTCGATACAGTCATGTAACTCGACGCCACATTAAGTATCTGCGCATGTGTTACAGCGCAGTAAAATAACAGAAGAGACCATTTCCCAGTCTGAACTTCTGACTTTTTTTCTTTCTTTATGTTGTTTGAGCATAAGATGACACACTCGTTTATTCTTTTATTCATGAAGCGTTCTAATGACTTGTACAAACAGCCATCTGCTTGGTCTGTTAGTAGTTAACTGCACAAAAATGTATTGTGTTTTAACTCGATCTCTACTGTGGGCAGTTCGGAAATTTCTACCCGTCGTTTTTGGTCAATAACATCAATTTATTCTTTCCGTCCGCCGTCTCTTCCTCAAGAGGATCACAGCTTGACAGCAGCTGCTGAATGGATTGTATTAACTTAAGTTGTGTTATATGTTACGCCCAGACTTGTAATTTGAATTTCCTACAACCAGTCATATTAACATGGCGTACACACGCAGTTGAGACGTGCGAAAGGCACCAGTGCCCATATCGATATCTAGTAACCGTTAAAGAATAAACTGGCACATGCGTAACCCTTGCACTTCGTGTTCAAGGAGTAGGCGGTTTGAATCTAGGCTCCTGGCTGACGCTTTTTAAGGTTTCGTCAGTTCTCGCATTAAGTACCAGTATAGTAGCTTTCCTGTCCATTACCATCCAGCCATTCGACACTATGTATAGTCTGATTTAATAACGGTGTCGTTATGCAAAGCGAAATTAAAACATATAAATACGAACACATAGAAATGGCACTGGGGCGACCTATGCTAATTATAACTGCAATTCATATTTCTTCTACAACATAGCAGCCTGGAACACCTAGGAGCCTGTAGAGGGTCAGTGTGCAAAGAAGATATGTGTATCTGAATACAAAACGTCATAGAAGGCAGATTGCTGTAATTCTGCACCAGTTCTATGCTGAACGTGACCATACTTTCAGTTTTTTTTTTATTAAAGTCAGAATTGCAAAACCGAGGCTGCCTTGTTTGTGTATTTTTTGAGGTTATTCTTCCTCTTTTACTGCAAATAGTTTGTCCAAATACGCCAACACTATATCTGTTGAAGGTTAAAAAGTGACAACGACGTAGAACAAAGACCTTCTGGAGAATCCAGCCGCCATTTGTCTTCGTCAAGTTATGTCTTATCTTTCTTTTCATCCAAAGTAGCATTGTCTTGTTCACAAGATTTCGCAAGCGTTTCTGGTTGCAGCTGCAAAGCATTTGGACTAAAATCACACGGTTCATCGGCTGTCCTGACTGAAGTTTTTCGTGTTTTTCTCGTTCCTTCCAACAACTGACTTAGCTAATAGCAGCTCAATTACGCTCCCACTGCTTTACTTCAGATCCTTTCCACTTCATCATTCATCAATTCTACTACAACATGACTCTTTACAGGCCTATTAACTATATAATCCCCACAAAAACAACACCTGAACACTCTTCGATGTTAATGATTAGGTAGCACAAAGGGATGATGATGCCCAAATTCTATACAAGCTTAGTCTCAAACAGCCCCTAGACAATCAGTATTATTATTGTACTGAATTAATTCGGTGCAATATGTTTCTTCACAGAGACTGAGCATCTTTGTGCATTAATTCGTTTCGCTCGTGGGTCAAGACGAGAGAACATACTGAGTGGTGCTGATGATGCTGCTTGTGTGGCCATTGCTTTAGCCCAGTTTTTAAAACGAAAATGAATTTTTGCTGTACCGAAGAATGGTACAGAAGTAGATCACAATACACACACACACACACACACATACACACACACAATAAAATATCCTGAAAGACTTAATGCTGAGTGAGCCTAACGACTTTTAAGGTTTTTATTTTGCAGCTGGATGGTCCATCATTTCATAGGCTATTCAAGATTGTTACCCTAACAATCGCTAACAGATATGCTAACATGCGAGAATCAGTCACATTGTGTTAGCATTTATCCGTTACGCTACACTATTTGGACAATGGAAATACTGAAGTACTGAAGACCTGAAATTCGGAAGAGCTGTAGGTTCTCAGTTCAATAGAAATGTTGTGCTGGAGACATGTTTGCTGCTCGGCAGACAGACGGGGACTGGATGAATATTGCTCCATAGTCCACAGACTATTAGATGCTTTTTATGTTGGACATTATTAATAATAGTACCATACAATAAGTAATATTGAGCCTTATTATTGACCGTCTGACGACGTTGTAAAATAAACCGCAACGCCAGACACTGGATCCTGTTCTAAACAACAGACCACAACTCACACAAGTTCTTTAAGATCATTTTCATGCTGTACTTCCATCTACATCCTGTTTTTCCAAGCGGTCTGTTTCCTCCGGTTTTGTGACTGAAAAATTTTATATATTTTTCATCTTTCCTGTGCATGCCGCATGCCCTGTCCTAATTTTCCTCATTTTGGTCACCCTAATTTTATTAAATGACGAGTGCAAATTTCCTCACTATTCAACTCGGCGAAGCCTTTCATTACTGCTCGTTGCTTACGTCCAGATATTCTAGGCAAGTCGTTATTTGCGCTTTAAGAGATGAACGAAATTTGCCTTCTTGCTTACCTAAGCACCACTGAAAGAAGATTCTTGCTGGGAGTGAAGGTGAGACCTGAAATTCGTACGTGCTCATTAGATCTAGATGGATGATCAGCTTCACGCTCCAGCTGCTTCATACGCGGCTCAACTCTTAACGTTGCTCATTGTACAAAAGGCGAGGTGGGCCTCCTGACTGGTCCGGGAGCGACGGCAAAAGAAACGTCTTGGCTTCTGTCGGCAATCGAACCCGGGTGTTCCAGCCCACCACCGAGTAAGCTTGGCATTGATTTATCCATTCTTAGGATGTAATCGTGGCGGTTAACTTATTGACGTAGCAAAGTTGAGCAAGGTTGATCCAGCGCAGTGCATACCTGTAGTTGATCAAATATGATATCTGTAGCCTTAGGCAGGCGAATTGCTCAAGGAATGGTAAGAAATGCGATTGCTACGTGCAATGCCACAATTTCGCTGACATTTCCGCTGACAGTGATATCTGACGTAAGTTTATTAATGAGTCGCTTATTGCTTAACCAGGTTTAATATGAGGCTGCGTGCCTTGCGCTTTTACCGTGTGCGAGCTACCGCGTGCTATTGTAACACGTCTGCGCGGTTCTCGGGCTGGACCACGATCGGGTAGCATACAAAATGTGCTGGTTCGGGCCGACTTAAAAAATGGCAATTAAAGATAAAGGTAAACCTAGCATCGTAGACGGTTCGAAGACATATAGGAGACTGGAGGTATAATTCAACTCATTCTTTACCTTGGCACTTGGTAGAGTGAATAGTTAGCCTACCACCCCGGCCACTTTAGCCCCGGTGACAGAGCCCCAGTCAGTCCCAGTTGTCTTGGGTTCTTCATTTTCGCGAAGTTATATTCGCGGTTGCGCTGAATTTAATGTTCCTGGCAGGGTGAGCCGTCACCCGTGCAAGCAGAGAAACTAATGTAGGCCGGGTTGTTGGCGCAATAGTGTCTAGCCGCGCGGCCTTTTTCTGCCTAACATTATACTGTACGGCAAACCGGGGGAATTCCGTTCTTTGATTTACTAATATTACTGTTTTTCTCGGAAAGGCAATCAGAGGCCTGTAGTGACGGACGGCACGAATTCATAGAAATACGTGTAGTGAGGTGAAGCAATGGCAGCAACTGGAAAGGTTTGTTGAATTTTGCCTCTTTTTTTTTGTTCTATTTGCTACTAAGAACTTTGCACTTATTATCTTATGGTACTTAGTGTTTTGTATCTCTGAATTATGTAGACACTTGCAGAAAGTGAATGCATATGAGTATGTAATGACCAGTCAGCACCTGTTTCAAACGTAACGGATCGATCTAGACGTGACCTCCCCTTATTCCTCATGTGTGGGTTTGGGGTAATTTCGAACGAAAGTTGACGGAATTATGGTGATGATAAGTGTGGGGTATTTGAGCAAGGACATTTGTATTTTATATACAGACAAAGGTCAAGGCAACGAACCTTGTTACAGGCGCACATTAGGTTCAGCTTGGGCCCATTCTGCATGCAGCAGCCATAACTGAGCTACAAATTATATTTGTGATTACTGTTGTTAAACACACAATTTAAACCTCCCACAATAGTTTACAACTGAAAGTAAAAGGTGAGGGTAATTGATTGATTGATTGCGATTGGGTTCGAGACATCACAGTCACCTAGGCGTTAATTGACGGGCCCTTTGTGCCCCATATCAATTTATGGGAGCCCTGTTACTTTGCTAAAGTTCCAGATGGCCTCCAGGCTTATAATCTTGATGTCCTCTGGCTCCAAGAAGAAGGAGCCCAGATACACGTGTCTGTGTGAAGCCAAAGCTTCACATTCATAATGATGCGGGCCAAGGTTTCCTCCTCTGCTCCACACCTCCTACACAGTGGACTGTCTGACATTCCTGTTAGGCGAAGATGTCTCCTCAGGGTATTATGTCCAATGAGAATGCCAGTAACAGCCTTGGATTGTGTCCTGTTAAAGGACAGAACCCTAGCCTTGGCACCCAGACAAGGTCCCGAAATTAGTTCTCAAGCCTGTTTTTGTGTGCCACCAAGACCTCGAAAGGTAAGAGTAAAGTTCACCCTAGAACAGGCCATGAACACCTGGAGGGGGATTAGTGGTAAAGATCTACCCTTTCTTTAACTTCGGCTTTATATGGATGTGGGTGGTCAATGCCACGCCCCGGCCGCTTTATATCCAGGAAAGAGACCCAGTACGCACTGTGTGGGAGGCTGGGATGGAGCCAGGGCCGGCCTAAACAGGTGCGGAATATCTCTCCTCCAAGGGCTTTCGATTCCCGGACCGTACAGCCCGTAACAAGTGGCTATACCGACTGCGCTATCCCGGCCCACTACAAACTACGGAAGTAGAGGCGTAAAAGTTATCACATGTGACCCATGTTTTTTAAATAACGGATAGAAATTATACAGTTTGGGGGTAGTTCCGACCTAACGCAGAAGCACGTAGGACGCCGTTCTTACGTTTATAACGTAATAATTTTATAATTTTTACCACTGAATGTGTAGAAAACAATGTTCATGGTGAACTTATTTTTCTGGCCTTTCCGCAGTTTCCATACTTCATATGGAGACATTCTTGCATAGTTATCGGATTTACGCCACTCTTCCTCAAATGTCGCTGAAAGAAGGTTCTGCTTAGACGTATGGTAAATATGACGGGCTGAGAATTTACTTCAAGAATGTGTTTTTCTACACCAGCCTGGGAAATTGGGTTCTATCGGCCTCCAGAGACAAATCCCACCAACTTGTTCTTTTTTAAGCAGCTGCATCCCAGAAACGAAGCTGACGATAACAACTAGCAAATTCGGAACCCGATAACTCTGTACCAGAATAATGTCAGATGTGCGTACAGCGTCGTAAGGTAATCATTCAAGGGTTCTTGGCAGTATGGCATGAAGATAGGCATGTATTAAAGAAGTGACATTCAAGAAAAATGGTACCATGGATAGTACTCGCGCGGGCCAAAATCAAAGTAAGTCGAGTGCGG
>Ga0123353_10002344_pt1 | contig 23522 bp, 19 predicted proteins | sample TergutLab28metaG_3_FD_92763 | JGI IMG/M metagenome (GOLD analysis project Ga0123353, IMG submission 92763) | Labiotermes labralis P3 segment gut microbial communities from Petit-Saut dam, French Guiana - Lab288 P3 | ecosystem: Host-associated > Arthropoda: Insects > Digestive system > Gut ... | reverse complement strand
TCAACCGCCCGACCTCCGTCAGGCCGTACGCCGGCACGCCCATCTCCTCGAGGTCCTCGCGCGAAACGCCCGCCCGCTCCGCCGCACGCTCCAACGCCTTGTCGATCTCCTTGCTGGCCGTGCGAAAACGAACCTTCACCTTCAGCAACGGCCAGTAGTAGATCATAAAGTACGCCGCGCGGCGGAGCATCCGAACGATAATCCCGTGGTCCACCGGCAATTTTCGACGAAGCAGATGGCCCGGCAACTCCAGCGGCGCCCGCAGCCGCTCCATCTGGCGGGAGAACTCCGCACGGCGGTCGTCAAATCCCTCCTCCTCAGGTCTGAATGTCTCGTGGACGTCGCGCACCCGGTCAATCACCGCCAACACGATCGCCAACTGCATCTCCGGCGCCGCCTCCAGCGCCTCCTTCGTCGTCTCCAAATGGGCGATCATCTTGAAATTATGATACGCGGCCGTGCGACGATTCGCCTCCGTCACCATCCGCTCCACAAACGCCACCGCCGCCGCTTGATGTTCCGAAACACTCAACATAATCATCCACCCAATCGTGTCACCGAAGACGCTCATGTATTTTTCGTCAGTTTTCCCATCACGCATCACCGCGTGTTTATGCCGGAATTCCTCCCCGCGAGGCTGTCCGCTCACCGTCTCCATTCTGTCGTTATTCTATTGTTTTCATATCAACCATGCTACAGTCTCTACATAGGGTGTTGTCATGCGGCCATGGGCAATTGCGGCGGCGCTGATGGTTGTGATGGGGTTCGCCTGTGTGTTGGCGCAGGCCGACGCGCCTGAGGACCGAGGACTGAAGAGGCCTACAATGCAATGAGGGGTACAAGTATTCGTAGACGCAGGAGAAGACATGTCCACGATTCGTTGGGGCGGATTGGTGATTTTGATTGCGGGCGTGGTGTTGGTGATTGTGGCGGCCTCGATGGGGTCGGGCAACGCGCTGGGGCCGAATGGGTCGGCGTACATCGGCGAGCACGGCACCGGCGCCGTCAATGCCTGGCTGTGGGTGCTGGGCGTCATCGGCGTAATCGTCGGCGGGTTGATGCTGATCTTCGGGCGAGGAAAGAAACTCGAACGCCCCTTCGACCAGCTACGCCCACCGACCCCCCCAGGACCAGGCCAAACACCGTAAGAACCGACGCGGGAACACGGAGACACGGGGACGCGGAGAGGGGTTTTACGTAAACGTAAAACGTTTCGCGATGGCTTGCTTTTTTGCGCTGTAGGATGTTGTGTAAAGCGTAACTTTATTTTTTACACAACGTTCTACAGCGCAAAGAGGCAAGCCATCGCGAAAAATTTTGCGACGGCGGCCGTCAACCGCCTAATAGCCTAACCGTCTAACCGTCTTTTCCGCTATACTCTCTCCCGAGGTGCCCTATGTTGCGATTTACGAAGATGCATGGGATCGGGAACGATTACGTGTACGTGAACGGGTTTGAGGAGTCGGTCGCCGACCCGGCCGCTTTGGCGCAGGTGGTGGCGGACCGGCATTTTGGTGTGGGCGGGGACGGGTTGATTTTGATTTTGCCGCCCACTCCGGGTTCGGGCGGCGACGTGCGGATGCGGATGTTCAATGCCGACGGCAGCGAGTCGGCCATGTGCGGAAACGGCGTGCGATGCGTGGCGAAGTTCGCGTACGATCGCGGCCTGGCGCGCGTCAATCCCATTCGCGTGGAGACGGCCGCCGGTGTGCGAGTCATTCAACTGGCCTTCGACGATGACGGGCGCGTGCGGGCGGCCACCGTCGACATGGGCGAACCGATCCTCGACCCCGAACGCATTCCCGTTGCCCTGGGCGACGTGCGGCTGGCCGTCGACGTGGGGCTGCCGGCCGCCAATATGCTCGGCGGAATGGGTGCGGTGGTCGGCGGAATGGGCACGCCGCTGATCGACGGCATCCAGGCCATGGACGTGCCCCTGCCGGCCGTGGTGAACCTGCCGCTCACGATCGACGGGCGGACGTTCGATATCACGGCCGTGTCCATGGGCAACCCCCATGCCGTCATCTACGTCGACGACCTGGCCGCCGTCAACCTGTCCGACCTGGGCCCGAAAATCGAACACCACCCGATGTTCCCGCAGCGGGTGAACGTCCACGTCGTGCGGGTGCACGACGCCGCCCGCGTGACCATGGCCACGTGGGAGCGAGGCAGCGGAATCACGCTGGCGTGCGGAACGGGCGCGTCGGCCGTCTGCGTCGCCGGAGTGCTCACCGGCCGTTCGGGGCGAACCCTCGACGCCCAACTCCCCGGCGGGCGGCTCCAACTCGAATGGCGCCAATCCGACAACCACGTCTACATGACAGGCCCGGCGACGGAAGTCTTCAGCGGAATTTGGCCGGGGTAGATTTTAGTTCCCTACCAACTCTTGGTACGTCGGCAGAGCGACGGGGGTGATGCTGGCGACATGGCCATAGTGGTACGGCGGAAGCTGGCGCATGGCCACATGCCCGTCAAAATACAGGTAACTGTTCGTGCCTTCCCAGGTGTACGTGCCGTCGCCGTCCGCCTCCGACGCCTTGCCAGCGCCCGGATGTATGATCCGGTATCGTACCCGCGAGGAGGGGTCATACGTCGGATTATCCGTGTTGGCCGCATACCGGATGGCGTCCATCACCTCGTAGTACGAATTATGCAGCGATTCACTCAACAGAACACTGCTGCCCGGCATTCGCATTCGGCCGAAGTTATAGTACTGCGTTGTCGTGGGCGTGTACGCGTTGTAGCTCATCCCCGGAATCGCGTACGACGGATGATACCATGTGGCGATATTGGCCGTGTAGCATCCGGATGAGCGGTATCGGGGGATAAATGTATTGGCCGGACAAATCACGAACGGAACCGCCTGGGTGGTCCATGCGTCCATGCCGTTCCGCACGGCGCGCGAGTCGGGCCATTTCGTGGTGTCGCCGCCCATGAGTCGGTAGATTTCAAGAGCCCATACGGTCTGGCCTTGGATCGGAGTGTAGCCGCCTGTCCCCCCGAGGTAGCCCACCTGGATGTCGTTGTTGTCGGACCGGTACATGAACAGGTATGTCCCGATGTTCTTCAGGTTGGTCTGGCAGGACGCGCTTTTGGCGATTTCCCGAGCTTTGGCCAGCGCGGGCATGAGGATCGACACCAGCAGCGCGATAATCGCGATCACCACCAGCAGTTCAATCAGCGTGAACCCGTGGCTCAGACGGCGGTTCAGAGATACTTGCTGATGTCCGCGTATGCCGTCATTGTAATGCCCATGCATATCTCCATCCTTTCTTTGAAAAGAGAATAACGAACCGCCCCAATTATATCATCCCATGCCGCCAGCACAAGGTGCATACGATTCGGTGTGATGCTACAGTCTGTGATGCTACAGTCTCCACAAAAACGACATAATTTGATACGATAACGACGTGACACTCACCGTCGACGACATTTTGGCCCCGAACGGATTAATCGCGCAAGCGCTGTCCTCGTTCGAACAGCGTGACGAGCAGTTGCATTTTGCCCGCGCAGTCCAGGACGCCCTGGCCAAGCCCGAGCACCTGCTGGCGGAGGCGGGAACGGGCGTGGGCAAAAGTTTTGCCTATCTCGTGCCGGCCATTCTGCGGGCGGAGCAGGCCAAGCAGCGCGTGGTTGTTTCCACGTACACGATTGCCCTTCAGGAACAGTTGATGGGCAAGGATTTGCCGTTTTTACAAAAAATTCTGCCCGTGAAATTCGATGCCGTGCTGGCCAAGGGACGCGGCAATTATGTTTGCCTGCGGCGGCTGGCGGTGGCGTCGAAGAACCGCGGCAAGCTGGTGTACGAACTGGACGAGCAGGACAAACTCGAACGCATCGTCGAATGGTCCGAGCGGACCGAGGACGGTTCGTTGCAGGACCTGGGTTTCGCCGTGGAGCCGGGTCTGTGGGCGAAGGTTCGGTGCGAGGGCACCATGTGCGCGGGCGCCCGATGCGAGGACCGCGGGGCGTGCTTCTTCCGCCAGGCCCGCGAGCGGATCGCCAAGGCCAGGCTGGTCGTGGTGAACCACGCGCTGTTCTTCAGCAACCTGGCGTTGACGGGTTCGTTGGGCGAGGAGGCGAGCCTGCTGGGCGAGTACAGCATCGCGATTCTGGACGAGGCCCACACGGTCGAGCAGGCGGCGAGCGATCACTTTGGGGTGAACGTTTCGTCGACGGCGGTGGATTATTTTCTGCGTGACACGTACGACGAGCGGAACGGCAGGGGGGTGCTGGCGATGATGAACGACCGCGAGGCGATCGCGTCGGCCAATCGGGTGTCGGCGGCGGCGGCGGATTTTTTCGACGCGCTCGAGTCGGCCCCCGCGTCGTCCGTCGGCGGGAACGGGCGGATCACCCAGCCGGGAATCGTGCCCAACGGCCTGACGCCGGCGCTGAACGAGTTGGTGGCTCGTTTCAAGACGCTGCGGAAAAACCTCACCCCCGAGCAGTCGCTGGAATTGATGGGCCTGGAGCAGCGGGCAACCGACCTGGCCGCGAATGTCGAGGCGCTGCTCGCGCAGGCCGACGACAGCCAGGCGTATTGGCTGGAGCGTCGGCCGATGGGGCGTCGGCGGCAGGTGACGCTCGCGTCGGCGCCGGTCGACGTGGCCCCGCTGCTGGCCAAACACCTGTTCGACGCGGTGAACTCCGTCGTGCTCACCAGCGCCACGCTCGCCACCACACGCGGCGAGTCGGGCAGGGGGTTCGACTACCTCCGCCGCCGACTGGGCGTGCAAACCGGCGGCGAAATCTTGCTCGCCAGCCCGTTCGACTACCGCCGCCAGGCCAAACTCTACGTCGAAACCCAACTGGGCGACCCCAACGACACCGAACGATTCGTCCCCAACGCCTGCCGCGCCATCGAGCACTACCTCACCCTCACCCAAGGCCGATGCTTCGTGCTGTTCACCAGTTTCGCCATGCTTCAGCGGGCGGCGGACGAACTGCGGGGATTCTGCGACCTGAGCGACTTCGACCTGCTCGTGCAGGGCGGCGACCTGCCGCGATCGGCCATGCTCAAGCGGTTCCGCGAGGGCGGCCGCGGCGTGCTGCTGGGCAACATGAGCTTCTGGCAGGGCGTGGACGTCGCCGGCGAAGCGTTGTCCAACGTCATCATCACCAAACTGCCCTTCGCCGTTCCCGACGCGCCGCTGATCGAGGCCCGTATCGACTCCATCCGCAAAACCGGCGGAAATCCGTTCGGCGAGTACCAACTGCCCGAGGCCGTCATCCGGTTCAAACAGGGGTTCGGGCGGCTGATCCGCAGCCGCAACGACACGGGAATCGTCGTCGTACTGGACCATCGCGTGCTGAGCAAACCCTATGGCCGGCAGTTCATCGCCGCCCTGCCCGACGTGGAACTCATCCGCGACGCCTACACCCGCCGAAACGAACCTCCCGGTGGCGGCGACGGTACTATGGCAGATGACTTGTGGGAATATATGTGACGCGGTCAAAGCCTTCGAATTAACGAAGTAACGGTGCGCGAATTGACGATATGATTGCGTTGGGCCATCGTTGTAATTTTTACCGTCGAGCAGACGAAAAATCGGATTCCGGGTCCCGAATCCCGGATCCCGTGGAGTCGCGCATGATGAATTTCGCAACCATCGACCGTGTTGCCGGCCGGCGTGGCCGGTTCTTGTCGCTTGTCCCTTGCCGCTTGCCCCTTCTTCTGTTGTGCGCGACGGCCGGTCTGGCGTGGGGGGCGCCCGTCGATGGGCACACCTTTCCCGCCGATTGGCATCCGGAACAGACCGTGGCGATTCTCGTGAACGCACCGTCGGGCCTGTCCGAGGCGTCCGAGTTGGAGGCGGAGGTGAAGGACGCCCTGGCTCGCGTGAAGGAATTTCCGGACGCGTATTGGTCCGCGCTGATCGCGGCCGTCACTCCCGACACGGACCTGCTGGCGGCGGATCGGTTGTACGTGCACCGGGTGGAGAACGGGGTGGCCGTCATCGGTTTGGTTGGCGGGGTTCGGGCGGAGATGGTGTTGGCGGAGAGTTTCGCGGCCTGGAACGCGCTGGTGGAAGGCAAAACGCTCGGGGTCATCGCCGAGTCGGACGCCATCCGGCTGCGGAACGGGATGGTCACCGCGCTGGCGGAGTCCGGGTCGGCGTGCCTGGTTCAGGCCGTTCTGGCGAGTCTGGAGGACGCGGAGTTTGACGTGACCTCGTACGAGGTGTACATGCAGTATCTCCAGGCCGCCGGAGGCGGGACGGTGGGAATTGTCGACAAGGTCAAAGCCGCCACCGCCCACGCGGGCCGGGAGGATTGGCCCCTCACGTCCCAGACGCTGGAGAGGCTGAAGAATCCCTCGCCGGCCGGTGGCGAGAAATCGCCGGGCGGCGGGGAATCGGTGTCCGGCGGCGAAACATCGGCGACGGATGAAGATTCGGAAACCACGGGCGAAACCTCCTCCGCCGGCAGAAAGGCCGACGCGGATTTCAAGATCGAACCCGCGTCCCGATCCATCTGGCCCGCCGTCGCGGTCGGCGCGATGATGCTCGCCGTCGCCATGTTCTATTTCCGCCGGCGAAAATCGTGACGAATTCGAAGGAGTACGACGTTATGTTGAATGTTCTCGTGATCGGTATGGGCGGTTTCATCGGGTCCTGTACGCGATACGTCATTTCGCAGTTGGTGGCCCATATTCCGTCGTTTCCGTTTGGCACGTTGTTGTCGAATGTGATTGCGGCGTTGGTCATCGGGTTCATTATCGGCCTGGAGCGGCAGACGACGCTGTTTTCGGAACCGACGAAATTGTTCCTTACGGTGGGCCTGCTCGGCGGGTTGAGCACGTTTTCGGCCTTCAGCATGGAAACGGTCACGATGCTCGAACGAGGCCGATACGTCCACGCGACCGGCAACGTGCTGTTGAACGTCGGCCTGTGCGTCCTGCTGGTTTTCGCCGGACTGGGATTGGCCAAGTTGACGGTCAGAGCATAGGGCCGTGACGTACTTCGACAGGGCGGCGTAATGACAAGGCGAAAGAGGGACGTTCGGTGTCACAACACGGAAGGGTTTGAAGACGTTCCCAATCAGCGTGCCCGTTTTCGTATGGTGTTGATCTGTGCGTAGCCGCGGAGCGCGTCTTCGCCGATTTTGTGGCCGGTTTCCATGTCCATGCCTGGCGGCGGAAACTCTTTCATCTCCATGCGTGGCAGGGCCGCGAGGACTTCGGGGGGGAATTCGTCGTGGAGTTTTCGTGGCGAGGTGTAGGTTCGCACTTCGTCCGCCAAGCCGGTGTGGAGGAAACGTTGCAGGACGGTGGGTCCGCCTTCGACGAGCAGGTACGTCATGCGTCGTCGGCCCAGTTCGTCCAGCAGGGCATGGAGGTCGATTCCGCCGGCGGCTTCGTCGGTGGGCAGTTCGAGGATTTCCGCGCCGGCGCCGCGGAGCGCCGCGGGCCATTCCCGTGACGCGGGCGTTCCGCCCGCGTTGTGCGTTCCATTGGGCTGGTCGCTGTGGAGCGCCAAATCGTCTTCGCCAGACGCGGGCGAGACGCCCGCGAGACACGAGGGCGGGACGCCCTCGCCACAGGTTTGCGTCACGATCAGCAGCGGGAATTCGCGGGCGGTTTGGACGAGGCGGCATTCCAGCGGGGTGCGGAGGTGGGTGTCCAGCACGATGCGGGTGGGCTGTTTGCCTTCACCGGAGCGGTTGTTGAGCATCGGGTCGTCGGCGAGCACCGTGCCCACGCCGGCGAGGATGGCGTCGCACAGGCCCCGCAGGCGGTGAACGTCCTGGCGGGAGTCCTCACCGCTGATCCATCGCCCAGCCGATGGCGGCAGGGCGAGGTAGCCGTCGGCGGTCTGGGCCCATTTGCAGATCACCCACGGGCGGCCCTGCGTTCGCAGCTTGATGTACGCCCGCAGCAGCGTTCTCGCGGCCGGTTCGCACACGCCGCCGGTCACCTCCACGCCCGCGGCGCGAAGCATCGCCAAGCCGCGGCCTTGCACGTTGGGGTCGGGGTCCTCCATCGCCACGACAACGCGGGCCAGGCCCAGCCCCGCGAGCATCGGCGCGCAGGGCGGGGTTTTCTTGTGGGTGTGGCTGCACGGTTCCAGCGTGACGTAGAGCGTCGCGCCGCGCAGGTCAACCCCGGCGGCGCGGGCGGCCTGAACGGCCTCGACCTCCGCGTGAGGCCCGCCGAAACGCCGGTGGAACCCGCTCGCGAGCTGCCGACCCTCGCGCACCAAAACCGCGCCGACCATCGGGTTGGGTTCGACGCTCCCGCGCCCCAAGGCCGCGATGTCGAGTGCGAGAGTCATGAAGTTGTCGTCGTCGGGCATGTGCATATACGTGGCGCGGGCATCTTGCCCGCGTGTCGCGAGGGCGTCCCGCCCTCGCTGACCGTTCCAGACGGCTGACGCAATGAAAGCGTCACGGCTTTCGCACAGCCGGCGAGGGCGGGAAGCCCTCGCGGCACGCGGGCAAGATGCCCGCGCCACGGGCAGCGGCCATGAAATTATCGTCGTCTGTCTTCCGCACGTCGGTCATGCACGGTGAGTACGCCCTGTCCGGTGACGGTCTGGTCGGCCTTCATCGCGCCGGAAGTGATCCGCAGCGTCACGCCGTCGGGCAAATGGTAGTGGAACCTCGCGCCCTCCCGCCGGACGTGGGCAATGCCGTGCACCGTCTGCACCTCGCCCTCGACCCACTCCAGCGAGGTGCTCCGCGGCGTGAAGGTCAACTCCTTTCCGCCGGGCGCGGCGAAACGAAGCCCCAGAATGTCGCCGATCAGCGTCGCCGCGATGTGCGTTCCGTACCCCTGGCTGAAGCAGGTCGCCGCCACGTCCTCGCGCACGAAAATCGGCCACATTTCCCACAGCCCGCCTTCGCCCTCGTCGATCATGGCACCGAAATTGTACCGCAGGTACTGTACCGCGTCGGAGGCCGATCCGAACTGCGCGATCGTCTGGGCGCAGAGCGAACTGGTGAAAGGCGTTCCCGCGACGACGGGTTTTCGCGGGTCGTAGCGGACGCGCTCGCCCTGTCCGTAGCCTTGCCACCCGCTGCGCGAGGTCGGCCAGGTTCCGCTGCGCCCGGCGCAGAACCGGTAGGCGGCCTCGGTCCGGCTGGGGGCGATGATCCCGTGCCGCAGCGCGAAGGCGTTGTCCGACTGGGCGCAGAAATCCGACAGGGTTCCGTCTTCCGCACCGGTCGCATCGAGCGTTCCCTGGGCGAGGGCGTTGTGTTCGTCATGCCACAGCCGGGCGTTGATGGCGGAGGTCAGCGCGTCGGCGGTGTCGGCGGCCTGGTCCGCGCCTGGCAGACCGAGATAGCGTCGCAGCGTCGAGACCGACCGCCACGCGACCACGGCCAGCAGGTTTTCCCACGTCGAGGCGCGGAACGCGGAATTCATGTTCCACTCGGTCCATCGGCAGGCGTTTTCGTGGGCGCGAAGGATCAGTCCGCCTCCGCCGGGCCGGTAGAAATCCAGGACGGCCTGGCTGGCGGCCAGCAGCCGGGGGGCCAACTCGCGGTCGTCGGAGTACATGATGTAATCCCACGCGACGATCGGGAACCACAGGTCGTGCGCGGAAATCCACTTGATGAACAACAGGGTCGACGGGCAGAAGTTCGGCACGAACCCGTGCGCGTCGAAGAAATCCACGTAATCTTCGAGCATTTTCCGCGACAGTTTCACGTCGCCCGCGACATGGAAAAATCCGTGCAGTTGCGCGTACAGGTCGGGTCCGCCCCAGCCCTGGCGTTCGCGGCGGGCGTTGTCCACGTGCGAGTGGAGCGAGCATTGCCTCGCCGTCGCCTTGGCCAGCGCGAACACGTCGTTCAGCGTCGCGTCGCTGCACAAAAACCGCGTCCGGTTGTCCGTGGGGTACACGTGCTCGCGCACGGACACCTCGTGCAGCGTGACCTCGCCGCCGAAAGTCATTTGTAAGTAGCGAAACCCGCGTTCGGTCGGCACGTGGATGTGCTGCCGCCCCTTGGACAGCGTCAGGCGGTCGGCGAAGGCGTGCTGCTGGAGCATGGGGTCGACCCGCCCGTTGCGGAGATGATCGGCGTATCCCAGGTCCACGTGGATCGTGTTGGCGCAGTCGATGTCCAGCCAGACCTGCCCGCTGGTTTGCACGCCGAAATCGACGCACAGGTAAAACTCGCCCTCGCCGCAGGGCGGAATTCGGATCGGACCGGCCGGTCCGACGTTCGCGTTGGGCCACTGCAAATTCGGCAGCCGATGAGGCCGGGGCAGCGAAATCGCCAACCCCTCGCGCTCCTCGGAGGACAGCACGGTGAAGCGGTGCACGCTCCGCACCAGGCTGCGGTGCGACTGCGCTTTCATTCTCGCGGCCACGTCGTCGGCGAACTGCACCTCGTCTCCTCCGGTGGCGACGCCCGCGTCGATCAACGCGGCCACGGGACGCTTGGTGGAGGTCAGAGGCCCCAGCGGGTCCTCGCGAAGTTCGTACGGTTCGGGTCTGGAGACCTCGACCGCCGACGCCCAACGGGAATCGTCGAAGAACGGTTCCAGCCAGTCGCTTCGCCGTCCCCGGAGATCGAGAATGGCGATCCGTTTTGCGGCGAACGACCGCCGTTCCTTCCGCGCCAGGGTCGCGCGGTTGACGCGGCTGGCCTTCCACGGCGGACCGGTCGGCGTGACCTGGTCGTCCACCGTCAGCCACCCCAGCACGCCCGCCTGCACGATGTCCATGTCCGTCGGAGGCGACTCGGGGTCCTCGAACCACACCTCCAACGCCAGCACGTTGTTGCCGTCGGTGATGTGCGACGAAAGGTCCCACGTGGTCAGTCTCGGCTTGGTCGCCAACCCCGTGCACGGGCCGATGCCCAACTCACGCCCGTTGCAAAACAGCGTGTAACTGCTGTCGGCAAACCCCATCCAGCGCACGTTTTGTCCACGACGGGCATTGAATCGAAGCCGAAACCACGCTACCTGGGCCGGGCTGTGAATGTCCTCGTCCACCCACATCCAAGGGTGGGGCTTGGCGCCCGTCAACATCGCGTTAACAACAGATGTTTCACTCATGCAAATCTCCGAGTTTACGCACATTACCACAGAGACAAAACGAGTACAAGACGACAAAATTTTTCTGCGATTTCCTTGATTTCCGGGCATGGGGGTTTTCCCGTAGATTTCGAAGAACGTCAATGAGGGGAAAGAAAAACGAATTTTTCGTTTTAATCGTAAAATCGTTAAATTCTCCAAAAATATCAGAAAACTCCGAAAGGACATTTCCGAGTTCGCACGGTTCAAACGCGAACAGTTCACGATGACGAACCGGTTCTCGCTCTGAACGTCATGCCGCTTCCCAAACCGATTCGTAGATTACTGTTGCAATTTTTCAGGGGTATGGTACAATGCAGCCGTGAATCAGAAGTGCCAGGAGTTCACGTGTGATGCATGGATGCTGATGTAAACGGGTTTGAAAACTTTCGTTTCTTTTTTGTTTTGTGACTTGTCAGATCGGGAAGTTTATTTTACTATTCAAGTAAAGGAATAGTAGCTGACATCCGAGTCGGCGTTGGGTTGACGTTTTGGGTCCCGCCGAATTGAGCGTTTTGCGGTGAGGCCCGTTTTTCGTCGCTTTATGACAACGACTTGAGAAAAAAACAAAAAAAACGCTCGCATAATTTGCTTGTCTGCCGTTTTGGGCTTACCTTATACTCCGTGGAGGAGTGTAGGTAACTTGCCGCCCTGCCGGGCGGTTGCCGTGCTGTTTGTGCGGATTGAGTGCGTTTGGAGTCGTTGTAACGATACTTGCTATTTTTGTAGTAGAACTCTCTTAGGAAGAGGAGGAGCAAAATGAAGGTTGTAAAAGGTCTTGTTGTTGTGTTGGTGGTCGCCGTGGCGATACCAGCCTCGGCGGCGGTGTTGGAAAGCAGGTTTCTCACAGGGACGGATGGTTGGTCGGCCGTTACGGGCACCAACGCCAAGGTAGAGTGGGCGCCGTCCGGTGGTGTCGGTGGAGGAGGGTATCTCAAGGTCTTCGATACGGGCAGCGGCAAGGCGACCATTGCCGCCCCGAGTTCGTTCTTGGCCGAAGTGAAAGATTACGGCCAGTCGAATGGCGGCATGTTCAGTTTCGACTACAAGGTCGACTCGTATGGGACGAATGTGGTGAAGGGTCTCGATATTGACGTGATTCTGATCCTTCCCCGAGCGGTGGCCATATCGCTTCTTGGCGTCAACACCGACCGGATCGTCCTCACGGTGGCCACGGTTGATCCGAAAAATCCGGTCTGGACGGATTGGCAGACGTTCGATGTTCCGCTGACGGCGTCGGCGTGGGGAGTTTCGGAGAGCAAGTGGTCGGCGATTCTCGCTGCCTCGGCGGGGCTCCAGATTGCCGTTGAAGCCGTCGAGAATAGCACCACGAACAAGAATAACATGGATGTTGTCGGGATCGGCGGCTTCCGCTACGAACCGAAGCCGGCCGTGGAAGTCCCCACCACGGACCCGGAGAATCCGACGGTTCCGATTCCCGAACCCCTTACGTTGACCCTGATGAGCGTTGGCGCTTTGGCCCTGTGGCGCCGTCGGAAGTAACAACGCACGCGAATGCGTAATCACACGACGAAAACCCTGGAGGCGGTTCCAACCGCCGGCCCAGGGTTTTCGTCATGTTTTTCGTTTCACTCCGCCCCAAACGCGAAGTCCCGCACGCAGCCGACGACAATCCGCATCATGCGTTCGAGCGTGTTCAGGTCGATCGCCGGAGGGGGCATGAGCACAACAATGTCGTCCAGCGGGCGGATGATCAACCCCAGCGGCCTGGCGGTGCGGCAAAGGGTCTCGCCGACACGTCGCGTCCAGTCGTAATTTTCCCAGGGCGGACCGGGCGGCGTGATGCGGGCGTCCCGCCCGCGTTGGACTGGCCATGACGGAATGTTTTGCCCATTGTGTGGCATTTGCGCGGGCGAGACGCCCGCGTCACGCCGCCCGCGGGATTTCACCAGTTCGATGCCCGCCATCAACCCGCACTGGCGAAGGTCGCCCACGTGCGGATGATCCGCCAGTTGCGACAAGTGCTGCCGCATCAACGCCACTTTCTCCGGCAGTGACGACAACAGGCCGCTGGAGAAAATCAACTCCAGGCTCGCCACCGCGGCCGCGCAGCCCAACGCGTTTCCGGTGAACGTGTGGCCGTGATAGAACGTCCGCGCCTCGCCGGCCGGTCCGCAAAACGCGTCGAAAATCTCCTGTGTCGCCAGCGTCGCCGACACGGGCAAGTACCCGCCCGTCAAGCCTTTGCCCAGGCACAGCAAATCAGGCCCGATTTGCTCATGTTCGCACGCGTACAGTGTGCCCGTGCGGCAGAATCCGGTGGCCACTTCGTCGGCGATGAGCAACACGTCGTGCTCGCGCGTCAGTTGGCGCAATGCCCGCATGAACCCTGGCGGCTGGGTGAGCATTCCGCCGGCGCCTTGGATCATCGGTTCGACGAACACGGCGCAGAACTCGCCCGGCGAGGTTTCGAAGGCTTGGCGAATTTGTGTCAGCGGGTCGCTTTGGCCGTAGTGTTCGTTGGGGCAGTCGACGAACGTGGTGTCGAACAGCAGCGGGCGAAACACGCGGTGGAACAGGTCGATTCCCCCCAGGCTGACCGCGCCAACGGTGTCACCGTGGTAGCCCTCGCGGAAGGCGATGAATTTCCGCCGCGCCGTCTGTCCGCGGTTTTGCCAGTATTGAAACGCCATTTTGCAGGCGATTTCGGTGGCCGTCGCTCCGCTGTCGCTGAAGAACACTTTTCGCAGCCCGCTCATGCACTCCGGCAGCGTGGTGATGAGTGTTGAAGCCAGCCGGATGCTCGGCGGCGAGGCGAACCCCAGCAGCGTCGAGTGGGCGATGCGGTCGAGTTGCTGGCGGATGGCCGCGTCGATCTGCATCACGCGATGTCCGTGCAGGTTGCACCACAAGCTGCCGAACCCGTCGATGTACCGCCGGCCTTGCGCGTCGATCAGTTCGAACCCCTCGCCCGCGACGATGAGCGAATCGGACAGGTCCGGCGTGTCGATCCACGGCTGCATGGGCGTGAAGGGGTGCCAGACGTACTGTTTGTCGGCGGAGAGGAGTTCGTTGGCGTTATTCATGGGTGAACAATCTCGTTTGTCCGGCGCGGAGCGGCAGGGTGATGGATCGGCCGGGGTGGATGATGGACTGGTCGGCGCGGAACTCGGCCATGGTTTGGTAGACGGGCACGAGCGGTTTTTCGGACGACCATTGCGTGGTTCGCAGGGCGGAGACGGCGATGATGTCGCCGTCGGCACCGGGGACGCGGCTGGCGGGCAAACGCTGTTCGTACACGTCCGGCTGGGCGTGGAGGACGGCGACGACGGCGATCGTCACGCCCGCCGCCACGGCGAGCGCGGCGGCGGTTCGCCAGGCGGGGCGTCGGATCAGCAATGTGGCCGCCATCGCCAGCAGGCCTAGCGTCAGCAGGAGGACGGCGTTTCGTTTCGCATTGGCGGGCCAATGGGCGGGGGCGACGTCGGCGGAGAGAAATTCGCGGCGGACAAGATCGGCCGGCCAGTCGATGGTCGCCTCCGCGACGGCGACGGGTTTGGCGTACGGCGAGGCCTCGGCGAGGAGGTTCACCACGTACGGCTGAGCGGCGGAAAACGCCGGCAGCGGAAGGGTGACGGTGTTCCGCGGGTTTGACTTCATCGGCATGACGCACGGCCAAAAAATGGACGGCCCGCCGCCGACGGGTTTGAGCAGCACCGCGCGAATCGTGTACGCCGAGTTGTTCTCCACGGTGAGGGTGGCGGGGTGGAAAAATTTGTCGGTTGGCGGGGTTGGCGACGACAAATCCGGCGCCGGCGCGAGCGTGGCGGTGACGCGGCCGAACGGCGGCTGCGCCGTCGCTGACGTGGCGGCGGCTATCGCGATGCACCATGCAAATGTCCAACCTGTTTTCATGGATCAACCGTTCGATCTGGTTTGGCCTGTTTGCGTTGTCGAATGTTGTGTGCGGAAAAACGTTTTTTGTGCACAACATTTTACAACGCAAACAGGCCGAGCCACAGGTACAACGTGTGGTTACGTTACACGTTCAATTCGCTTTTTTGTCCCAGTTTTTCGGTGTATTTTTTCAGGACCGGCGCGACGTGTTCGGTGAGGAATTCGTCCACTTGTTCTGGCGATCGGCCGATGTAGTTGCGTTCGTTCATCACGGCGTCAAAACCAACGCGGGCGACGACGGCGTCGTTTTGGAGACGGTCCATCAGGTCGTTGGGGAGGCCCTGATTTTCTCGTTCGGCGGCGGCCAGACTGTGCACGCGGATGCGTTCGTGCAGTTCCTGCCGGTCGCCGCCGGCCTGTGTGGCGGCCATCAGAATGTTTTCCGTCGCCATGTAGGGCAGGGCGGCATGGACGTTTCGGGCGATGACTGGCTTGCGAACGACAAGCCCCTGCGTCACGTTGAGGACGATTCGCAGGCAGGCGTCGGCGGTGAGGAAGGTTTCGGGGATGGCCAGCCGCTTGTTGGCCGAGTCGTCGAGCGTGCGTTCGAACCATTGTTCGGCGGCCGTCTGTAGCGGCTGCGTGCAAATGCCGATCAGCCACCGCGCCAGGCCCGTCGCCCGTTCGCACCGCATGGGGTTGCGTTTGTAGGCCATCGCGGACGAACCGATTTGATCGGCCTCGAAGGGTTCCTCGATTTCCCGCCGATGGGCCAGCAGGCGGATATCGTTGCAGAATTTGTGGACGCTGGCGCCGATTCCTCCGAGGCAGGCCGCGACGGCGGCGTCGATTTTGCGGCTGTACGTTTGGCCTGTCACGGGGCAGAGTTTCGCGAAGCCGAACCGGTCGGCCACCATGCGGTCCAGCCGTTTGACTTTTTCGTGATCGCCGTCGAACAGCGCGAGAAAACTCGCCTGCGTTCCCGTGGTGCCCTTGACGCCGCGGAATTCCAGCGTGTCGATGCGGTGTTCGAGTTCGCGCAGGTCCATGAGGAAATCCTGGCACCACAGCGTCGCCCGCTTGCCGACGGTCGTGAGCTGCGCGGGTTGAAAGTGCGTGAAGGCCAGGCAGGCCGTGTCGCGATGCCGCCGCGCGACCTCCGCCAGAGCGGCCACCACGTTCACCAGCAGTCCGATCAAGAGGTTCATCCCCTCGCGCATCAGGAGGAGGTCGGTGTTGTCGTTGACGTACTGGCTGGTCGCGCCGAGGTGGATGATTCCCCTGGCGGCCGGGGCGGCGTCACCGAAGGTGTGAATGTGCGCCATCACGTCGTGGCGGAATTTCCGCTCGTATTCCGCGGCCGTTGCGAAGTCGATCTCGTCCAGGCGGGCCTGCATCTGCGCGATCTGCTCGTCGCGGATGTTCAGGCCCAGTTCCTTCTGGCAGCGGGCCAGTTCCAGCCACAACCTTCGCCAGGTGGAAAATTTTTTCTGGTCGCCGAAGAGCGTCCGCATGTCCTTGCCGGCGTAGCGGGTTTCCAGCGGGCTGACGTAGGTGTTGTGGTCGGTCATGGTTTATCCTGACGGTTTTCTCTGGTTTTGTTGTTGTTTGCGCGCACAAACGTTCGCGGCGTCGCTGTTGCGACTTTCGTAAGTATTCCGTAAAGCGGCGTCTGCGTCAACCCTCACCAAAACTCTGCGCGCGCGCCGTTCGCTCGCGGGGCGCGGTGGCGAAAAATTTTTCAAAGTTTTTTACCGCCTGTGCACACCGCGAGTTACGTCTCGGCGCGGGGCCGGTCCGTCCATGTCTGTGCGCAGTCGGCACGCCGGAGCGACCGAGGGTGAGGAGATCGAACATGACCTTCGAGATCGAACGCTTCCAGGACGACACGCTCGACGCGGAGTATTTAGGCCACCTGATTGACCAGGCGCTTCCCGACCAGATGGTGCAGGCCGGGCGGCTGTGGGAGTACTTTCGCAATCCGATGCTGCCGCTTTCGTCGTCGGCGTCGCGGGCGGCCAACTCGGCCACCAGGCCGTACGTGCAGGCCCAGGAACAGGGACTTCCCGCCCGGATCACCGGGGTGGGCGGTTCGTCAGGCCGCGGGGGCGACATCAACCGCAAGGAAGTGGTCGTCGAGAACGACATCGCCTGGCGGGTTCACACGATGGTCGATTTTCTCTTCGGCCAGGAGCCCACGATTCGTTCGACGGCCGACGACCCTGTGTTGGCCGGGGCGGTCGAGGACGTTGTCGACGCCATGCTGCACGCCAACGGCGGCATGGGATTTTTGCAGGACATGGCCTTGATGGGCAGCATTTACGGGCACGTGGACGTTGCCGTCCGCGTTCCCGATGGATTCGTCATTCCCAATCCGGCCCCGGGACCGTGGGCGCACCACACATCACCGCGCCAAACGCGCCGAGTCAATCCCACCGCCGTCGACGATCATTCTACCGCCGCGACGGACGGGCCGGACACTTCTACAACCACCGACGCCAACGGCGTCGATCAAACGAAAGCGGCCGGATTGGGCGAACGGTCCGCCCGGTTCTTGCGGGCCGTGGAACTGGCCCGGCTGATCACGCTGGAGGCCGTCGAGGCTCCGCGTGTCCTGCCCATTCTCGACGAAGACGACTACCGGACCATTCGCTACTGGGTGCAGGTGTATCACAAGCGCCCCGCGCGGATGGACGTCCGCCGTCGCGGCCTGCTGGGCCTGCGGCGGGAAGCCAATCCGGCCGAGGTGGAAGTGGTGGAAATTATTTCGCCACGCTGGTGGCAGCGGTACGAGGACCGCGTGCTGCTGGCGCAGGGGCCGAATCGGCTTGGCGTGCTGCCGGTGGTGCACATTCAAAACCTGTCGGTCCCGAATGGTTACGAAGGGCTGTCGGATGTCGAGCCGTTGATTCCGCTCCAGGACGAGTTGAACACGCGGCTGTCGGACCGGGCCAACCGCGTGACGTTCCAGTCGTTCAAGATGTACCTGGGCAAGGGCATCGAGGATTTTCTGGAGCGGCCCGTCGGTCCGGGGCAGATGTGGGCGACGCACAATTTGTCGGCCAGCGTGGAGGAGTTCGGCGCCGACCAGGGCAGCCCCAGCGAGGACGCGCACATCGAGCAGGTTCGTTCGGCGATGGACAAAGTGTCCGGCGTGACGCCGTTGGCGGCGGGGCTGATTCACGGCAACGTGGGCAACCTCACGAGCGCCACGGCGTTGAAAATCGTGCTGGGCGGGCTGCTGACGCGGACGCACCGCAAGCGGCTGACGTACGGTGCCGGCCTGGCGGGCATGGTGGAGTTGGCGTTGCGGTTTCTGGATGCCGCCGGCGTGCTGCCGACGCGCAAGGAAGACCGCGGCGTGGAGATTCACTGGCCCAATCCGCTGCCCAACGACGAAAGCGAAGCCCTCCGCAACGCGCAGATCAAGGCCCAACTGGGCCTGCCCCCCGAACGCGTGCTGGCCGAACTGGGCTACACGCGGGACAACCGGTGATTACAAAACGAGGCATTCGGGAATCGGCACTCTGGCGGCGAACGCCGCGCTGGGGGGATCGGCACGAACCTCCGCTGCCGACCCGAATGCCTGAACGACCACCACAAACCATGGGCCAGACGCCCATGCGATGGAACAGAAACGAAAGGACCCCATCATGGCAGAATCCGTGGAACATCCGCCGTCCTCCGAAACGCCCGACAAACTCGTCCCGGTGGGCGAGTCGATCCGCTATCGCCGCCGGGCGCAGCAGGCCGAGGGGCGGCTGACACAGTTGGAGCAGCAGCTCACGCAGTTGCAGGAGCAACTACAAACCCGGGCCGACGAACTGGCGACGGCCGAGGCCCAACGCGACGAAGCCCGTCAGCAGATGACGCAACAGAACAACCAGTTCTCCGCCGACCGGCTGCTGATCCAAGCCGGCGTCGTGGACATGGAGGCCGCCCATCTGCTGTTACAGAACCGCGTGGACCTGGGCGACGAACTCGAACCGGCCGCGGTCGAGCAGGCCGTGCAGCAGTTGCTGGTGGACAAACCGTTCCTCCGCGGCCCAACCGCGTTTGGGCCCAAGAGCGCCAGCGTCCGGCGATCCGTTCCGTCGATGACGGTCCGCATTGCCAACGCCGCCGACCGCGCCGTCGCCAGCGGAGACCGACGCGACGTGGCCGAGTACCTCCGCCTGCGACGACAGGCCAGTCGCTGATTCCGCCTGCCAGGCCAGCGACCAGTGACCAGTGACCAGTGACAAGTGACCAGAGAAGGAAAGACTGGTCTGGCAAAACGTTCACATGACGCGAGAACGCAAAATTCAACAAATCGTTCCCACTCTTGCCACTTGTCGCTGGTCGCCCCGTACGCACAGGCGACTGTCGCCTGTCGAACAAACCCTTTGAATTTCAAGGAGACCCCCCATGCCGTTTACAGGCAAGGCAACGTATTCCGCCGGCAGCACGCTGCCGGAAATCGCCGACGACGTGTCGGACATCGTGAGCATCGTCAGTCCGTACGAAACGCCGCTGCTGGATCATCTGGGCGATCCGGCCCGTGCGGCCACCAGCACGTATCACGAGTGGCTGGAAGACAGTCTGATGCCCAACCGGGACACGATCAACGACCCGTCGATGTCGAATTCGACCGAGAAAACCGTGATCACCGTGTCCAACGGACCGCGGTTCCGTCCGGGCGACCAGGTTCGGCCTCATGGCGCCAGCGAGATCATGTACGTGACCGGTGTCATGTCGAATGACATCGTGGTCACGCGCGGATACGGCGGGACAACCAAGGCCACGCTCGCCAACGGGCAGTTGCTGCACATTGTCGGAAACGCCGCGCTGGAAGGCGACGACGCGCCGATCGTCCGGTTCACCAACCGCGTGCGAAAAGGAAACTGGACGCAAATCTTCACCGCCGCCGTGCGCGTCAGCGGAAGCGACCAGGCCGTCCGAAAACTGGCCGTCAGCGACGAACTGGATTATCAGAAGCAGGAGCGGCTTCGCGAACTGCTCCGCGACCTGGAGAGCACCGTGCTGTGCGGCCGGGCGCCGGCGGCCAATCCCGAGGGCAGTTCCACCGTCCGCCGCGCGATGAACGGCATCCTGTCGGCGGTCCAGACGAACGTGTTCGCGCCCGGCGTGGGCGGTTTCCCCGCCGACACGGACCTGACCGAGACCCAGCTCAATCTTGCGATGCGGAACATCTGGGAGAGCTCCAACGCCCACGTGGACACCATCGTCGTCAACGGGTTCCAGAAGCGGAAAATCAACGGGTTCATCGCGGCGTCGGCCCGGCACATCGCCGGAAGCGAGACGACCTACCGCGACATGGTAAGCGTGTACGAGAGCGATTTCGGCGTCTGCCGGATCATCCTCGCCCGCTCCATGCCCGCCGACTGCGTGCTGCTGCTGGACTCCAGCCGCGTGAACGTCATGCCGCTGATCGGACGCAGTTTCCACTTCAAGCCCCTGACCACGCTGGGCGACTACGAAGCCGGCGAAGTCATCGGCGAGTACACGGTCGAAGTCCGCAACGAAATCGCCCACGGCCTCATCAAGGGCCTGGACAGCTAAACGACAGTGACCAGCGACAAGTGACAAGCGACTAGAGAAGGAACATCCAATGGTTTTTTTTGTTCTCGTGCGGTGTGATCGTTTTGAAAGGTGGGAATTTCCTTCTCTGGTCACTTGTCGCTGGTCGCTAGTCGCTGGTTTTGGAGAATTTTCATGACCCCACAATGTTGTGATCGCGATTTGCTGGCCTTGGAGAACATTTTGTTTCTTGGCGCGGGCGGCGGGATGCAGCCGGTGGCCGAGGGACCGGACGGGCAGTCGAGCGGTGTCACGTTCACGGCGGCCGACGTCGATTTTGCCGCCGCCGGCGTCGAGGCCGGCATGGTGCTGACCACCTATGACATGGGCCACGGACCGGCCGAAGGACGGACCTGCGAAATTGTCGCCGTGCCCGCGGCGACGCAGTTGGATGTCTCCGTCCTGCGCGTGGACGCGGACTCGCCGGCCGTCGCGCCAATTCCCGGTGGTCCTTGTTTTTTCATCCGCTCGTACCGGCCGCAAATCCAGGCCGTCCACGACGCTCTCATGGAGCGGCTGCTGTGGGCCGGTACGGGCAAGCCGGTCTGGACGGGCTCGTTTCTGCCGTCGCCGCAACTGCGGCAGGCGTTGGCGTGCGGGACGCTGGCGGCCGTGTTCGTCAGCCGGGCGCGGGACGGATCGCCCACCGACGCCAACTGGCTCAAGGCCGAACACTACCGCCGCGAGTTCGAGCGGCTGTCGGCCTCGCTCCAACTGACGCCCGACCCCGCCGACGGGCAGCCCGGCGGCGTGGTCGCGATGGGCCACGTGACGTTGAGGAGGGTCTGAACATGGCGATGTCCATTGCCTCGAACCTTCTGAATCACCTGGTCGCGACGTTGCGGGACATGAACGTGTTTGCCGAGGTGTCGCTGGCCGCCCCCGACGCGACGCGGACGCCCACGCCGCGGGCCGACGTGACCTTCGACGGCCTGGAGCGAATGGCCATCGACGACACGCCCGAAACGGCCTGGCGTCTGGCGGCCGTCGTGCGGATCACCGTTCGTGACGAACGAAACGACAACGCGGTGCTCCGGGCGATGAACCTGGCCGAACAGGCGGTCGCGGCCTTGCTGGCCGACCGATTCCGCGGCGGGCTTTGTCAGGACCTCCCGCGAGGACGGGCAACCGTCGTGACGGAAACCAAACCCGCGACGGCCCACCGACCCGAAGCCGAAGTCCGGCTGCTCGTGCACTGCCACTACCTCTCGGAGGTCTCCACATGACCCGTTTTGCCAACATTGTGTCCGCCCGTTTCGACGACGTGGAGTTGCCGCTGCCGATGTCGGCGCGGATCGGCCGCCGCAGCCAGCCGCTTCCGTCTGCCGGCGACGACGACGGGTTTGTCCGCAGCGTGCAACTGGCCCCGGCGATGCTCACGGGCGAGGTGACGCTTCGCGGAATCGCGGCCGCCGAGGACCTGACGCTGGGACGGTCGGGCGAACTGTCGCTGACGCTGGGCGCGACGCGGGCCGGCCAGGCGTCGCGCACGGTCCGGTTGCGAGGGGCCGTGCTGTACGACATCGAACTGACCTACACGCAACAAGGCATGGCACAGGCGACATTGAAATTCATCGCCCAGGCCGACGACAACAACGAACCGTTCGAAGCCAACGACGAGTGACAAATGACAACGATAGACAACAACGACCTGTTTTCCTCCGGCCCGTGCAGCGTCAGGCCGACGTCGTGGCGCCGCCAACTGGAACGGCGGACCTTCGCCGGACTGGACGGCGAACTGGTGCTGGACCTGGGCGCACGAAGCCGCACGATCGTGCAGCAGGGGCGGCTACAGGCCGCCACGGCCGCCGGTCTGCACGCGACCCTCGCCGCCATCGACGCCTATGCCGACGGGGCCTTCCACACGCTGACCGACAACCACGGCCACCTGTACGAACGCGTGCTGCTGGAGTCCTTCGAACCCACAACGCCCGTCGCCCGCGGCAACGACTTCTGGTGCGACTACACCCTCACCTGGCGGCAACTGCCGTAAACCGTGTCGCGGCCGTCCTGCCCGCGCGTGTCGAGGGCGTCTCGCCCTCGCGTCTCGCGGGCATCTTGCCCGCGTCTGGCGAAGACGGTTTGGCGTCCTCCATCGACCAGCCCAATGGAACGCACAACGCGGGCGAGACGCCCGCGTCACAGGAGCAACCCATGACAACTGTTTCCGAAAATTCGGACCACCCGCTGCCGGCCGTGATGCCGATGGTGTTTGTCGACGACCAGCCGAGGCCGGACCTGGTGTGCGTGCGATGGCAATGGTTGGGCGGGCCCGACTTCGGCCGGGCGGTCGTGCAGGCCCGCGGCGACGGCGATTTCCTGCCGCGTGTCGAGGACCTCGCCGCCCTGCCGCCCATCGGCGCCGACGTCCGAATCGCCGGCCGGCCGAACGAATCCACCGAACCGGGCAACGCCGCCGATATGGAATTCGTCGGCCACGTCACCGCGCACGAACTGGCCGCCGGGCCCGAGGGCGAGCAACTCTCCGCCGTCATTGAGCACTGGCTCAAGGGGCGGCTGTCCGACACGATCACGTCGTCGTTTCACGTGGGCCTGGGCGTGGGGCTGGTGGAGTTGCCCGAGGCGGCCATCCACTTCGGCCCGCCCGACGGCCTGTGCTCGCCGCACACGGTCACGCACCACGGCCGGGTGACGCCCGTGTTTTCCGCGGCCGCCAACGCCGTCGGATGGACCGTCGCCGACGCGCTGGCGTACCTCCTGGCCACCGCCGTGCCCTCCGACGTGACCGTGCCGACCCTCGCGCAGCTCCGCGACCTGACCGACTCCCTGCCGCTGGACGACCTGACCATCACCGGCATGAACGCGGCACAGGCGTTGCAAACGGTGGCTGAGCGGGCCGGGCTTTCGCTACGGGCCGCCCGCGAAAACGTGGGGCTGATTTTCTACCGCGCGGGGTTCGAAGACCGGTACGCGAACGTTGCCCTTCAACCGGCGATGGAGTCATTTGCTCCCGACTCCACCAACCTTTGGCGTGGCCGGATGACCTTCCTCCGCCGTCCAAGCCGTCGCGGCGTGCTGATCCTCGGCGAACCCC
>Ga0123353_10002343_pt1 | contig 23536 bp, 26 predicted proteins | sample TergutLab28metaG_3_FD_92763 | JGI IMG/M metagenome (GOLD analysis project Ga0123353, IMG submission 92763) | Labiotermes labralis P3 segment gut microbial communities from Petit-Saut dam, French Guiana - Lab288 P3 | ecosystem: Host-associated > Arthropoda: Insects > Digestive system > Gut ... | reverse complement strand
CCGGATGACCACCCCAACGAATCTGCGGATTCGCCGGGGACCCCGGATGACCACCCCAACGAATCTGCGGATTCGCCGGGGACCCCGGATGACCACCCCAACGAATCTGCGGATTCGCCGGGGCCCCCGGAGGATGCGGAGTAATGATTTGTTATGGCGGCGATTGGTTCGGCTGTGAAAAGGTGGCCTTCGAGGAGCGCTACCGCTTGATCAAACAGGCGGGCTTCGACGGCGTGTATGCCTGGTGGAAGGAAGAGGGCATGGACGACTTCCGCACCCAGCCTGAGATGATCCGCAAAACAGGGCTGTACATTGAGAACATTCATGCCGAAACGGGCGGTTCGAGCGATTTTTGGGAGGATACAGCAGCCGGCGCGGCCATGTTTGCGTATTACCTGGAGATCATCGGCGAATGCGCGGAATTTGAAATTCCCGCATTTGTGATGCACGTCGGCATAGGGGCCGGGGTTCTGCCGCCCATGAATGAATTGAGCGTCACCCGCCTGCAGCGCATGATCGACAAGGCGGAGCGGCTCGGGGTGAACATAGCGATTGAAAACCAGTGCGCGCCGGAAAAAAACGAAAGGGCAATGGAGGTTCTCGCGATGTTCGGCTCGCCGCGGCTTGGCATGTGCTATGACAGCGGTCATGGAAATGTTTTGCATTCCAACGGAACAGGCAAAGAAATGCTGCGGCGTTTCGGGCATAGGCTGATGGCGCTGCATTTGCACGACAACGACAGTTCGGGAGACCGGCACCGCCTCCCCTTTGACGGCAGCGTGGACTGGCCAACCCTCATGCGCCAAATTGAGGCGCTTGGCTACAAAGGGCCTACAACGCTTGAGATGGGCGGCCCCTACCCGGAGCTGACGGCGGATGAATTTTTGCGTGAGGCTTTTGAACGCGCAAAAAAATTGGACGCCCTGCGAAAGCAACAATAGAAAAAAAGGAGCGGGGTCTCGCGGCTCCGCTCTCTTATACAATCAACTTTATGCGTGTATAGCCTCTCTCAGCGCAACCTTGTGCCGAGTGATATAAGCTTTGTTCCCTTTTTCGTTGCAGTGATGAACTAAAAAATGAACCCAATAGCGAATGCACAGGAACACCGTCCCTAAGCAGCCTCCTCCTCCTCCTCGCATGCGTACAGCGTGCCCCCCATCCACACGAAGCGCCGCCCGAAGACCTCGAAATATTTCTCCAGCAGGTCGCCGAGGTAGACGCGCTCGCCGAGCTCCAGGGAAGGCAGCAGCAGGGCTTTCACCTCGTGCACGCAGCACACCCACAGCTTCCCCCCGCTGAGCGTCACCCCCGTGGCCCGGGGGAACACCCCGTGGCCGCCCACGCGCAGCACCATGTCGCGCTCCTGGAGCGAAAACCGCACCAGCGCCCCCCGTGCCGGCGCGGTGAACCACAGATCCGCGCCGTCGCAGGCGATGTCGTAGGCGTCGCTGCCCTGGTAGTCCAGGGGGAAGGAGGCCCCCACGCGCCCATCCGGGCGGAACAGCCGCAGCACGGCGTCCGCGCGCAGCACGGCGCAGCCGCCGTCGGCCAGGCGCGCGGCGCGGCAGGTGAAGTATTCCACCAGGTTTTCGGCCACCCAGCCGCCGATCCCCCCGAACTTCAGCCGCAAATACGTGTCCTCGGAGATGGGCCGGCACTGCAAACTCCCCCAGTCGCACAAATAAAAGGACACGAAAGCGTCCGTCTTCGTATCCCGCTGCGCGTATGCGATTGCCTGCCCGTTGGCCGCGACGTCCACGACGTTGGCGGCGATGGTGGTAAGGTTCAAAAGAGCACCCCCCGGCCCTGCGGGCCACCCCCCTCGCGAGCGAAGGGGGCTTTTTGTGCTTTAATTTAAAATCCCCGCCAGGCCGCAACGGTGTGGAATGACCTGCCCAAAAAAGCAGGTGGGTTGCCTCCCGGCGCGTTCGCGCTCCCTTCGTCCAAGCAGGCGCGGGGCCTGCCCGGGAGGTCTGCAATCCGGCGCCGGAGAACGGCCCCCGATAAACTGGTGTAGGGCCATCCAGACCGTAAGTATCGCACCCGGCAGGGATTTTTCGTCGCTTCGCTGTTGTTGATTTTAGGTTGATTGTAGGGGGCGGCGTCCCCGACGCCCCAAGCTACGCTTTGCTTTTTGGCCCGGGGACGTCCGGAGGCCGTCCCCTACATATTATGCATCAAAGGGAATGCCCAGCCTCTCCGAGAACACCTTGGCCACCGCGTCGAATTCCGCCTCGTCCTCCAGGATGGAGAGAAAAATCTCGCCGTCCTCCTCCTCCACGCGCAGCAGGATCAGCTCGTCGTCGCCCTCCTCGTCCGCCTCGCCCACCAGGGGGGCCAGGGCCACGTAGGAGCCGCCGTTCCAGTCCACGCGGTCGAGCTCCTCGAAGACGTGCTCCTTGCCGTCCTCGTCCACCACGCTCACGATGTCGTTGCCGAAGTCCTCGAGCACCTCGTCGTCGAAGTCCTCTATGCCGTCGCCCTCGCGGAAGATGTCCTGATCGGCCATGCGGCTTCCTCCCTTAAATAGACGCGCGCGCGTCCTGTGTATCTCTATTCTACCCCATGCGAGGCGTTTCGTCAAGGGGTATTTTGCAGGAAAATCACTTGCAGGCGAACACCCGCAGGCCCTTCTTCCTGTATAAGGTCTCACAAGCGCCGAAAATTCCCCTGAGATGGGCGAAAGCGCTCGCCGCGCCGTGCTTGTCCAGCATCACAATATAGAAGCTGCCGCCGGGCTTTAGATGCTGCGCAGCCCCCTCTAACATGCGATAGACCACTTCCTTCCCAGCATGAATGGGCGGGTTGAGCGCGATCGCATCGAACATGCGTGTGATATTCTCAAAGCAGTCCGACAGCACAAGCTCAGCGCTTATTTTATTTTCAAAGCAGTTGATTTCCGCGCAGGCCAGCGCCCTGGGGTTGACGTCGCTCATCGTCACTTGCGGGCCATAGGCCTTGCCCAGCGCGATGCCGATCACGCCGCAGCCGCAGCCCAAATCCAGCAGGCTGCTGTTCTCTTGCAGGGGCGGCATGGTCTTCAGCAGCAGGTCTGTTGCCTCGTCCACATGCCCGCGGGAGAACACGCCGCTGTTGCTGCGCAGGCGCAGCGCTTGATCTTTGAAATAGTAAGTGAACACGCGCGGGTCGTCGGGCAGGCTGGGGTCGTCGGTGAAGTAGTGGGATTGCATGGGCGGCCTCCGTGTGCGTCTCCACACAATTATACCATGGGTGTCAAGCAGGCTGTTTTCGTCAAATTGCACAAGGGATTTTCAGCGAACCCAAGGTGTGCCCCTCAACCCCCGTTTTCGCGCAAAAACACCCGTTTCCGCGCATCTTCACAGTTTGTTCACAAAGCGAAAAACCCGGCTTTCTTGACGAAAACCGGGCGGTTTCGCGCAGTCCCGCGGCAATTTCGCGAGGCCCGCGCGCGGAGAAGGGGAGGAGGAGGAAATCTATGTCAAATTGAACAAAAGCTGGAGGAGCGGGCACTTCATCACGGCCTGCCAGATGGCGGCCAGGAGGCGGGTCAGCAGCGCCCTGATGGCCTCGCCGGAGGGGTCGGAGGGGTCGCCTGGGTTGTCAGGATTACCGGGGCTGCCGGGGTCGCCGGGCTCATCCGGATTGTCCGCAAGGGTATCGAAGGCCGTGAGCTCGTAGCGCTCGATGAGATTGATCAGCTTCGAGGCGTAGGCGGGGTCGGTGGCGTAGCCCGCCTTGTGGATGGCGTTGCAGGCCTTTTTGTAGTCCCTCTCGCCGATGACGGCGGCGTAGCGGCTGCCCGCGATGAGAAAGGCCGAGTGGTCGTTCACGGAGTCCTGCCAGCTGTCGTAGGCGCGGAAGAGCGCGGTCTCCGTGACGAAGTTCACGCCGTCGTAGCACTCCTGGGTCTCCTTGCTGAACACGCGCCCGCTCCAGCGGGAATCGGCCTTGATGCCGAACAGCGCGTTGGCCTGCGTGGCCAGCGTTGAGGTGCCCCAGCCGCTCTCCAGGATGGCCTGGGCGAGGGTGAGGGAGGCCAGGACGTCGCTGGTTTTCATATCGGCCGCGGCCATGGCCCCCACCGCGGCGATGAAATCCTTCTGCGCCTGGGTCATATTTGAGGGCAGCGCCGCCGAGGCCGTGGCCGCGAAACCGCCCAGGAACAGGGCGGCCGCCAGCACCACAGCCAGCGCTTTCATGGGTTTGTGTGTGTGTTTCATGATGAGCTTTCCTTTCGGTTTTACATCCTTGTGGTCTACTCTAACGCATAACCCTGAGGCTGTCAAGGGAAAGGAGCGCTTTTTCCCGTGGTAAATAAAGGGTTTGGACGCGGCATGGGAATTTTTAGGACTTGCCTGCGGAGACGCTTACAGTTCCTATGTTGGGATTGACAGGTTTTGGCAGGGGAGGAAGCCTGGTGCGATGTGTGTAGAATTGCCGCCAACGCCTTCGACGTCCACATGGAGTGCCGCCTGCGGCGGCAGTGCGGAGCACAACCCCGCCGCAGCGGCGCGTCCTCGTGCGGCTTTTGATACTGTCGTGAACCCCACCCCAAAAAAATGTTTGCATTCCCCCGCAAAATCATGTATAATAGCTCTTGTAAAAATATTTATAACATAAGAGGGGTGCACCTATGGCATCGGACGACAGCAGGAAAAAGGCCCTGGATACCGCCATGGCGCAGATCGAGAAGGCCTACGGGAAGGGCTCCATCATGCGGTTGGGGGAGAACGTGCACATGCAGGTGGGGGCCATCTCCACCGGCTCCCTGGGGCTGGACGCCGCCACGGGCATAGGCGGGATGCCGCGCGGGCGCATCGTGGAGATCTACGGGCCGGAGTCCTCCGGCAAGACCACCCTCGCCCTGCACGTGGTGGCCGAGGCGCAGAAGGCCGGCGGCGAGGCCGCGTTCATCGACGCCGAGCACGCACTTGACCCCATCTATGCCGAGAAGCTGGGCGTGGACATCGACTCCCTGCTGGTGGCCCAGCCCGACAACGGCGAGCAGGCCCTGGAAATCGCCGAGGCCCTGGTTCGCTCGGCGGCTGTGGACGTGGTGGTGGTGGACAGCGTGGCCGCCCTGGTGCCCCGCGCGGAGATCGAGGGCGAGATGGGCGACAGCCACGTGGGGCTGCACGCGCGCTTGATGTCCCAGGCGCTGCGGAAGCTTGCCGGGGCCATCGCGAAGTCCAATACGATCCTGATTTTTATCAACCAGCTGCGCGAGAAAGTGGGCGTGATGTACGGCAACCCCGAAGTCACGACCGGGGGGCGGGCACTGAAATTCTACGCCTCCATGCGCATGGACGTGCGCAAGGTCGAGCAGCTCAAGGGGCCGGACGGGGAGTTCATCGGTTCGCACACCCGGGTGAAGATCGTGAAAAACAAAGTGGCCCCGCCGTTCAAGCAGGCCGAGTTCGATATTCTCTACGGCAAGGGCATCTCGCGCGACGGCGAGCTGCTGGACATGGCCGTGAAGCAGGAGATTATCAAGAGGAGCGGCGCGTGGTTCAGCTACAACGACATCCGCTGGCAGGGCCGCGACAACGTGCGCGCCTTCCTGAGCGACAACCCGGACGTGATGGAGGAGATCGCCGCGCTGGTGCGCGAGGGAACCCCAGCGAAGAAGGCGGAGCCCGCCCCGGCGGCGAAGGCGAAGGGCAAGGGGCCCAAGGCGCCCGTCGGCAGCGCGAGCCTGGATATTTTGGTGGATGACGACGAGGAGTTATGATGCCCCCCAACCCTTCGGGCCACCCGCGAGGACACCCCCCGGCCCTGACGGGCCACCCCCCCCTAAAGAGGGGGGCTATGGGTGCGTTATCGATAGTTCGTATTCCAGCACAGAAAGCCCCCCTCTTTAGAGGGGGGTGCCCCGAAAGGGCGGGGGGGGTCCATGGAACCCTATGAGGCCCTCTGGAACCGCGCGCTGTGGTATTTGGGCCGCCGCGACTACGGCGTGAAGGAGCTGCGGCTGAAGCTGCTGCGGCCCCGGCCGGATAAGCCCCTGCCCTCTGAAGAAGATGTCGATAAGGCCATCGAACGCCTGCTGGAGCTGGATTTGCTCAATGACGAGAGATACGCGCAGAGAGTGTCCGAGGCGCTCTCCCGCAAGGGCTATGGGGCCAGGGGAATCGCCTATGAGCTCAGGCGAAGGGGGGTGGAGGAAGAGATAGAATTGCCAATTTCAGACGAGGAGCGCATAGGCGAGCTGCTGCGCACGAAATATGCCGCGAAGCTGGGGGATGAAAAAGGCAGGCAGTCTGTTTTCAATGCCCTGACGCGCAAGGGCTTTATTTTCAGCGATATAAGAACAGCCATGAGGGAGTACATGGAGGAAGAGCCGGATGGCGATTTTTAAGAAGAGAGAGAAACAGGCCCCTGCGAGAGAGGCGCGGCGCACGGTGGCCTTCGTGTGCCTGGGCTGCCCGAAAAATCAGGTGAACGCCGAGCGCATGATGGCGGACCTGGAGGCGGCGGGTTTTGTCCTGGCGGAGAGCATATACCAGGGCGCGGATGTTGTGATTATTAACACCTGCGCCTTCATCGACGACGCGAAGCAGGAGGCCGTGGAGCATATTCTGGAGATGGCCGAGCTGAAGCGCGGCGGCGTCGTCAAGAAAATCATCGTGACCGGCTGCTTGGCGCAGGGCTACGGGGCGGAGATTGGTAAAGAAATCCCCGAGGCCGACGCCGTGCTGGGCCCCGGCGCGAACGGGGACATCGCGCGGCATGTGGAAGCCGTGCTGGCGGGGGAGACTGTCATCGAACTGCCCGAGCTCGCTTGCCTGCCGATGAACGGCCCGCGCAGGCTGACCTCCCCGGCGCACTGGGCCTATTTGCAAATAGCCGAGGGCTGCGGCAATTGCTGCTCTTACTGCAAAATTCCCGCACTGCGGGGGGGCTATCGCAGCCGCGCTATCGAAGATATTCTGGAGGAGGCCCATTGGCTTGTTGATGGGGGCGCGCGGGAGCTGGTGCTCATCGCCCAGGACACCACGCGCTGGGGGCTGGATCTATACGGCGTGCTGCGCTTGCCCGCGTTGCTGCGTGAAATCTGCAAAATTGACGAATTGCGCCGGGTGCGCCTGCTCTATTGCTACCCGGACGAGATCACCGACGAGTTGATCGAAGTGATGGCAAACGAGCCGAAGATCGCGAAGTATATCGACCTGCCATTACAGCACATCGATGATCGCATTTTGCAAGCCATGGGACGCCGCGGCACGGGCGGGGAGATTCGCGCGCTGCTGGATACGCTCCGGGCGAAAATGCCTGGCATCGCCATCAGGACGACTTTTATCGCGGGCTTCCCCGGCGAGGACGAGGCGGCCTTCGAGGCGCTTTCGGCCTTCGTGCTGGAGCGGCGCTTCGCCCGCATGGGGGTGTTCGCGTTCTCGCCCCAGGAGGGCACGCCCGCCTGCGAACTGCCCAACCAAATTGAGCCCGAGATCGCCCGGGAGCGTGCCGAAATCCTCACGCAGCAGCAGGCGGAAATCGCGCGGCAATCGCAGCGGGAGGCCGTCGGGCGCGTGTTCGAGGTGCTCGTGGACGAATACGACCCCTATACCGACAGCTACGCCGGGCGCGGCGGGGCCGACGCCCCGGAAATAGACAGCGCCATCGTGTTCACCTCCAAAAAGCATTTACAGGCGGGGGACATGGCCGAGGTGGAGGTGTTCGATTTCAAGGAGGATGTGCTGGTGGGGAGGGCGTGACACCCGGGGCAATGGGTGCGCTCAGCACGACTTTCGGAAAAAGCAGAAAAAGCCCCCCTCTTTAGAGGGGGGAGGCCCGAAGGGCCGGGGGGTGTATATGACCATCCACGTCAACAACATAGACATCTACTACGAAAAAGCGGGCTCCGGGCCGCCGGTGATTCTTCTGCACGGCAACGGCGAGACCCATAAAATCTTTCGCGTGGCCACGCAGCGGCTTGCTGAAAAGTATACTGTGTACGCGATTGACAGCCGGGGCCACGGCAAGAGCGGCCGTGTTAAGGCGCTGCATTACGCCGACATGGCCGAGGACGTGGCGCGGTTCATCGAAAAGGTAGGCCTGGAGCGGCCCATGCTCTACGGCTTCAGCGACGGCGGGATTGTGGCACTGCTGCTTGCGATCAAATACCCGGCGCTGCTGTCGCGGCTGGCGGTCAGCGGGGCGAACCTGAACCCGCGCAGCCTCAGCCGCGGCTTCCTGCGCTTTTCGCGGGCGATGTACGCAATCACAAGGGGCTGCCGGTGGAAGCTCATGCTCAGCGAGCCGGACATCACCGAGGAGGAGCTCTCGCGCATCGAAGCGCCGGTTCTGGTGCTCGCGGGCGGGAAGGACATCGTGGAGGCGCGGCACACGCGCATAATCGCCGGGGCGATCCCCGGTGCGCGGCTGCGCATCCTGCCGGGCGAGGGCCACGCGAGCTACGTCGTCAACAGTCCGAAGCTGGTGGATATTCTAGAGCCGTTTTTTGAGGAGGGCTATGCGTAAATTCTCGTTCGTCTTCTCCGGGCTGCTGGCCCTCGGCGTGCTCTTCGCCCTCCAGCAGACCAACAGCCTGAAGAGCGCGCGGTACACCTGGGAATCCCCCCGGGTGCCGCCGGGCTTCGACGGCTTTCAGGTGGCCCTGGTGAGCGACCTGCACGGCAAGCGCTTCGGCAGGGAACAAAAGCGCCTGGTGCAGGCCGTGCGCGATTTACAGCCCGACATGATCGCCCTCACCGGGGATTTTATCGACAGAAAGACGAAGGACCTGGATTTCGCCCGCGAATTTCTTGAGGGCATAAAGAATATAGCCCCCGTCTATTGGGTGGACGGCAACCACGACCCCCACTCGCCCCTCTACGGCGAGCTGCACGCGCTGCTGGCGGAATACGGCGTGGCCGTGCTGGCGGGCAACTGCGTCGACATCACCCACGGCGGCGATACGATGCGCCTTCTGGGCTACGCCTTCTGGGAGCTGTACCACCCCATCGAGCCGGCGGACATCGTGCTCTTCCATGGCCCGGACGACTTCTTCCGCTTCGCGGCGCTGGGCTGTGGGCTGGTGCTCTCGGGCCACAACCACGGCGGGCAGATCGCCCTGCCGGGGGGCCGCGCGGTGCTCGCCCCGAACTGGCACCTGTTCCCCAAGTACAGCGGCGGGGTATACGCCGAGGGCGAGAGCACCATGGTGCTCAGCCGGGGCCTGGGCACCAGCGACATCCACGTGCGGCTGTTCGCCCGGCCGGAGGTGGTGGGGGTTGTTTTTCGGGCGGGGTGAATGGCAGGGTCAAATAACGACGAATGGCATATCCGGCCAGGGACGTCGAGGACGCCGTCCCCTACCGATTGCGCTGACGATAGAATACTTTGTAGGGGACGGCCTCCGTGACGTCCCTGGTCGTTACAGAACAAAAACAAACCCCCGGGGGAACTATGCAATTATTCTTCGCCAATGCCCTCATCGCCCTGAAGCAGGTGGTGATGCTCTATCTCATCGCGGGGCTGGGGGCGGCCGCCGAGCGGCTGCGCTGGTTCCCGGAGGCCGTGGCGCGGCAGTGCACCAAACTGCTGCTCTATGTGATCACCCCCTGCGTGGTGCTGGGCTCGTTCATCAATATTGAATACTCCATTGAGGCGGTGCGCGGGCTGGGGATCTCCTTCGCCTGCGGGGCGCTGCTGCACGCGGCGGGCATTTTAATCAGCGAGCCGTTTTTCAGAGGCCGCAGGCAGCCGGAGACCGAAAGCGTGCTGCACTTCGCGGCCGTCTACGGCAACTGCGGCTACATGGGGCTGCCCCTGGCCCAGGCCATCGTGGGGCCGCAGGGGGTGTTCTATGTCTCTGTCGTGATTCTCACCTTCCAGATATGCTCCTTCACCCACGGCACGTTCGTGATGTCCGGGGGCATCATGGGAAGAAAACAGGAGAGCGGCAAAGAAGACGATGTGAAGTTCCAGTGGAAGAATTTAGTCCTGAACGCGGGCGTGATCTCGGTCGCCATCGGCCTGCCGATTTTTTTGCTCCAGCTGCCCGTGCCCGCGCTGATTAAGCAGCCCCTGGCCTCCGTGGCGGCGGTGAACTCCCCCCTGGCGATGCTGATGTTCGGGGCTTACCTATCGCGCACGAAATTGAAGGGCCTGCTGCGCAGCAAAAAGCTCTTTGTGACCATGGGCATCAAGCTGTTCGCCCTGCCGCTGGTGGTGATGGCCGCGCTGCTGCTCATCCTGCGCGCAAACCCCGACCCGGCGCTGCTGGGGGCGATCATGATCCCCGCCGCCGCGCCGCCCGCCAACAACACGGTGGTCTTCGCCGCGCGCCACGGCAGGGACACAGGCTACGCCGCCCAGGTGGTGAGCCTGCTGAGCCTCGTCTCCATCGTCACCATGCCCCTGATGATCGCCCTGGGGCTGACGATGTGAGGGACTAAGCCCAAAAATAAATTTATATAGGAGGCATCCCATGCAAAAATTCGAATGCGCCTGCGGCTATGTCTATGACCCCGCCGCAGGGGACCCCGACCGCGGCATCGCCCCCGGCACAGCCTTCGAGAACCTGCCCGAGGACTGGACCTGCCCCATGTGCGGGCTGGACAAAAGCTTCTTCAACCCGGTGTGAGTCGCCCCCTCTGGCCTGACGGCCATCTCCCCCAAGGGGGCGACTTTAAAAGGCCCCCCTTGGGGAAACAGAAAAAGGAGATCGTTCTATGACCTACCAACCCACCTGGGAATCCATCAATTCCCGGCCCGTGCCCGCTTGGTTCGAGGACGCCAAGTTCGGCGTGTTCATCCACTGGGGGCTGTATTCTGTGCCCGCCTTTTCGCGGCGCGACCAGTATGCCGAGTGGTACGCCAAGCACCTCGATGGGAAAAATCCCGAGGTTCTCGCGTTCCACCACCGGGTGTACGGCGAGAAGTTCGCCTACGCCGACTTCGTGCGGGATTTTAAAGCCGAGCTCTTCGACGCCGAAGAATGGGTAAGCCTGTTCGAGCGCGCCGGGGCCAAATATCTCAACTTGACCTCCAAGCACCACGACGGCTTCTGCCTGTTCTCCTCGCCCTACGCCAAGTTCTGGAACAGCGTTGACGTGGGGCCGCACCGCGATTTTTGTTTTGAATTGCGCGAGGCCTGCGAGGGGTCAAGTGTAAAATTCGGGGTGTACCACTCGCTCTACGAATGGTATCACCCGCTGTACCTGAAGGACCCGGAGCGCTTCGCCCTGGAGCACCTGCACCCCATGATGGTGGACCTCATCGAGCGCTACCAGCCCAATACGCTGTTCACCGACGGCGAGTGGGACCAGCCCCATGAAGTCTGGCACTCCAGGGAGTTTTTGGCCTGGCTCTACAACGAGTCAAGCGTAAAAGATTTTATTGTGCCCAATGACCGCTGGGGCAAGGGCACGCGGGAAATGCAGCTGGGCGGCAACCTGACGACAGAATACAGCTGGCAGAGCTTCCTGGAGAAAAATCCCGGCCAGACGAAGCCTTTTGAAGAATGCAGAGGCATCGGCCACAGCTTCGGCTTCAACCGGGCGGAGACCTGCGAGGACTACCTGACCCCGGATGAGCTGGTGGAGCTGCTGGTAACGCTGGTTTCCGCCGGGGGCAACCTGCTGCTGAACGTGGGCCCCGCGGCGGACGGCAGCATCCCGGCCATCATGCAGGAGCGCCTGCTGCAGCTGGGCGACTGGCTGCGCGTGAACGGCGAGGGCATCTACTCTTCACGAAAATACAAAACCAGCACACAGGACGGCGTGTGGTATACGCAAAAGAACAATCAAATCTATGTCTTCCTGAAGAAATTCCCCTTCGGGACGATCGTCCTGGAGGATTTGCCCTGCGACCCGGCCTTTTCGCCGAAATTGCTCGGCCTGCGGGGCAAAGGCAGCCCGGTCTCGCTGGTCAACGCCGATGGCAAGGCCGCCCTGCGCTTCGAGCCCTTCCCGCCGGAGAGGCTGGACAGCCAGTGGGTGTATGGCGTGCGGCTGTAACGCATAGAATATAGAGGCACGCCGCCCCACATGCCTCCCCCTGCGTCAACGCTTCTGCGAAGCGCTGACGCTGTCCCCCCTCGCAGGAGAGGGGGGCTTTGGGTGCTCAATACGAACATTCGGTGATAGCACAGATTTAAAGCCCCCCTCGCTTGCGAGGGGGGAGGTTCAACGTCCCACAGGGACGTTGAACCGGGGGGGCCACGAGGAGGGGAGCGTCAGCGTTTTGCCATGGCGGGCCGATGCAAAGCCGCTGCTCCTACGCAAGTTTTTCTCTGAGTGCCTCCAACTGCTCGGCCAGCACTTGGGGCAGCTTGCCGCCGTAGATTTTGTAGTCCTCGGCGATGGAGGCGATCTCCGCCTGCCAGGCCTCTCTGTCAACAGAGAGGAGCGTTTCCAGGTCGGCGGGAGACAAATCCAGGCCGGAGACGTCGAGCGCGCCGGGGGCGGGGAGATTGCCTATGGGGGTCTCTATGGCCTGCGCCGCGCCGGAGAGGCGCTCCACGATCCACTTGAGCACGCGGCTGTTTTCGCCGAAGCCCGGCCAGAGGAACTTGCCATCGGCGCTCTTGCGGAACCAGTTGACAAAGTAAATCTTGGGCAGCTTGTCTTCTTCTGTTTTCTTTCCAACGTTGACCCAGTGCTGGAGGTAATCGCCCATGTGGTAGCCCATGAAGGGCAGCTGGGCGAAGGGGTCGCGGCGCACCTGGCCGACTTTGTCGGTGATGTCGGCGGTGGTGATCTCCGAGCCCATGATGGAGCCCAGGAAAATCCCGTGCTCCCAGCCCAGGCTCTCGTTCACCAGGGGGATGGTCTGCGCGCGCCTGCCGCCTATCAGGATGGCCGAGATGGGCACGCCCGCCGGGTCCTCCCACTCCGGGGCGATGACGGGGCACTGGCCCGCCGGGGTGGTGAAGCGGGCATTTGGGTGGGCCGCCGGGGCGGCGCTGTCCGGCGTCCAGTCGTTGCCCTTCCAGTCGATGAGGTGCGCCGGGGCGGGATAGCCGCAGCCCTCCCACCACACGTCGCCGTCGTCGGTGAGGCCCACGTTGGTGTAAATTGTGTTGCTCTGGATCTGCCGCATGGCGTTGGGGTTGGACTTCATGGAGGTGCCGGGCACCACGCCGAAGAAGCCCGCCTCGGGGTTGATGGCGTAAAGGCGGCCATCCGCGCCGAACTTCATCCAGGCGATGTCGTCGCCGACCGTTTCGACTTTCCAGCCGGGGATGGTGGGCTCCACCATGGCGAGGTTCGTCTTTCCGCAGGCGCTGGGGAAGGCCCCGCAGACGTATTTCGCGTTGCCCGCCGGGCTTGTGAGCTTGAGGATGAGCATGTGCTCGGCCAGCCAGCCCTCGTCGCGCGCCTGCACCCCCGCGATGCGCAGGGCGAAGCATTTCTTGCCCAGCAGGGCGTTGCCGCCGTAGCCCGAGCCGATGGACCAGATCATGCGCTCCTCGGGGAAGTGGCTGATGAATTTGTCGTCCACGTTGGGCATACAGGGCCAGCCGTCGTCTTTTTCGCCGGGGGCCAGGGGCTTGCCAACGGAATGCAGGCATTTTACATATTCTCCGTCTTCGCCCAGCGCTTCAAGCACCTGCGTGCCGATGCGGGTCATGATGCGCATGTTGATCACGACATATTCGCTGTCGGTGATCTCCACGCCGATTTTGGCGATGGGGGAGCCCACCGGGCCCATGGAGAAGGGGATGATATACATCGTGCGGCCCGCCATACAGCCGTCGTAGAGGGCCGTCATGGTGGCCCCCAGCTCGCCGGGGTCCACCCAGTTGTTGGTGGGGCCCGCGTCTTCGGGGTTTTTGCAGGCGATGAAGGTGCGCTTTTCCGCGCGGGCCACGTCCGAGGGGTGGCTGCGGTAGAGATAGCAGCCGGGCTTTTTCTCGGGGTTCAGCGGCGTGGCGAGCCCCGCGTCCACGGTGATTTGAATCATGCGCTCGTATTCGGCCTGTGAGCCGTCGCAGAGATACACGGCCTCGGGCTTGCACAGCGCGGCGGCCTCCGCGGCCCAGGCGCGCAGCCCCTCGTGCTTGATGGAATCGATCATGTGATATACCTCCCATAGCGTAGTATTCTCAGTATATCACAGCCCCTTCCCTTTTGCAAGTGAAAAAGCCGAAAATTTCATTTTTCAGTGATATGGCCTTATGCAGCGGGTTTTTTGTTGTTTTTTTGGTGGGAGTGACTATTTTTAATGCAGAATGCAGAATGGGAATGCAGCCCCTTCGCGTGGCCCCCCCTGCTTTGGCGCTTGAAGCGAAGCACCAAAGCTGTCCCCCCTCGCAAGCCCCTCGTCTGCCCCGGGGTCCCCGACGAATCCGCAGATTCGTTGGGGTGGGTGTGGGGGGAGGTTCAGCGTCCCGCAGGGACGTTGAACCGGGGGGGTCCTCGAGGGGGATGTTTACCGCAGCACCAGCAAAACCACCGTAATCACCACCGCCGCGATGGCCGGGATGCCGTTCTTCTCCAGCCAGGCCCCGGCGAGGAAATAGGCGTTGCAGGGCGCGAGGATGATCTTCCAGGCGGGAGGCGCGAACTTGGGAAGGCCGGGGGCTTCGGGCAATATGGGGGCGGCGGGCGCGCCGCCCTCCTCCGGGGCGGGCACGGCTTCAAAAGCGGCCAGCAGCGCCTCGGTGTAAGCCTCGATGGCCTGCTCCTCCTCGGGCGAATTCCCGCCGTAGAACAGCCGCCAGTGGCGCAGCGCGTCCTCCCAGGCGGGGAATGAATTGCACAGGATACTCAAGCCCAGGAACAGCGCGATGATCTCCGGCACGAGGAGGGGATTTTCTTCCATGCCGCGCAGGTTGAACAGCAGCAGGGGCGGCGCGGCGGCCGCCACGAAAATCCAGCCCAGGATGCGCTGGGCCACGTAGGGCATCAGGCTGAACAGGTAGGCCCGCACATGGCACATGGCGGGGGCGTGGGCGGCGTGGCCGCAGGATGCGTCCGGGCGCAGATAGCGGCGGTCGGTCACCTCGAGCTTGAGGATGCGGCAGGTGACGTGCTCCCAGAAGCCCTGCAGGAACGCGCCGGGAAGGGTGAGAACTTTCGCGATCAGGTACAATGTTTTCATGCGTCAAACCCTCCCCAGCCTTCGGTGAATATTTTTTCCACGGTGGTCGAGCCCTCCGCCAGGGCGGCGACGGCCTGGGGCACGGCGTAGTCGTTGTACAGCAGCATCATGAGGAGGTTCTGCGCCGCCTCGCCCTCCCAGTCGCCGTTCACGGCGTAGGCCGCCAGCAGGGTGTAGGGGAAATTCAGGCTCATGCGGCCGTAGGGGTTTTCCTGTGCGGCCTCCATCAGGGCGGCGGCCCGCCCGGCCTCGCCCTGCAGCAGCAGCACCGCGGCCTTCACGGCCACCGCCTCCATGGCGGCCACGTCGCCCATCCCGCTCGCGGACGGATCCATGGGCACGGCCCTGGAAATGACGCCGTCGCACAGGGCGATGGCCTCGTCATATTTCCCCTGCCGGTACAGAATCTCCGCCCTGGCCAGCTCCATGTAGGGCTTTGCCTGCGGGCGCCTGGCGTATTTTTTCGCCGCTTTGAGCGCTTCGGCCTCCCCGGCGCTCAAATACAGGGCCCGCACCCTGCGCTGCATGGCCAGGTAATCCTCGCGGCTGCGTTTTGCGTGCGCCCCGTAGAGCGCGGCGAGGGCGTCGTAGTCGTCGTCCTCGAAGGCGTGGTAGAGAGCGATGTTTTCATACATCCAGAATTCGCTGCAGGGTGCTTTTTTCAGGGCCTCAACGCGCGCGAGGTTGGCCTGTTTTTCCTCCGGGTAGTTGGCGGCGTAATACAGGGCGAGGGCGTCGTAGTAGAGCGCGCGCTGTCCGGCCCTGCCGTCCAGGGCCCGCGCGGCCTCCAGGGCCCCCAGGGCCCACTTGCTCTCGCTTTGCCCCTCAGCGGGCTCCGGCGTGAGGTCAAGCTGCGCATAGAAGCCAAGCAGTATCTCCTCCAGCTCGCCGCTTACCGCATTGAGCTTGCGCAGGCTCCCGGGCACACGCCCCGGGAAGAAATATGAGATGGGCGGTACATCCTGGCCCAGCACGAGGGCCAGCGGGCCGTCGAGCTTCCCCACCATGGCGAACTGCCGCTCGTAGAGGAAGTTCCCGCTGGAAAGGCCCAGCGCGTCCAAGCCCATGCCCTGCGCGCCCTGTTCCAGGGAGTAAAGCAGCTCGTAGGCCTCCATGGCGCTGTCGTATCTCCTGCCGGCCTCGCTGACGAGCCCTGTGAGGGCCGCCGCGCTCAGCACCGCGTTCCACAGGGCCGGGGCCAGCATCAGCAAGCCGTAGAGCATCAGCAGCACCGCCAGGGCCCAGGCCCAGAAGCGCGGCCCCTTGATGGGCCTGCCCGGCTTTTGTTCGGGCTGCGGCTCTTCGGGCGGCTCTTCTTCAATCACTGCCTCTTCAATGGCCTCTTCCTCGGCTACAGCCTCTTCGATTGCAGCCTCATCGGCTGGCTCTTCTTCGATTGCAGCCTCTTCCGGCGCTTCTTCGCCTATCGCGTCTCGCTCAAGCTCATCCAAGCGGGGCACCTCCGTTCCTGTTTTCTCAATTATACAGGAAAGAGAGGGACATTGCAATGAAAAATCCATGAAAATTTCAGATTTGTCTTTTCTTTTATCAGGGAATATGCTATACTCATAGCGAAGCCCGCCCCCGCATAGCAATGCTATGCAGAACAACGCGCGCCAGGCGCGCGCAGGGGGGTTGGGATATGGTCATCCGATTTTCGAGGGCGGCGCGGTTTTTCTGCGCGTGCGCGCTGCTGCTGCTCACCGCGCTCATCAGCATAGGCACCCGCAGCGTGAGCGTGAGCACGCCATACGACTTCCGCGGGCGGGCGCTGCCCGTGGTGATCTACCGCAACCTGAACGACGGCGGGCCCGCGTCCCTCACCTTGGAGGACCTGCGGGCGGACATCGCCTGGCTGGCCGAGCAGGGCTATGAGGCCCTCTCCGAGCGGGACCTGGTGGCCGCCCTGCGCCGCGAGTTCCCCCTCCCCGCCGCCCCCGTGCTGCTGCTGTTCGAAGACGGCGCCGAGCGCTTCGAGGCCGACGTGCTGCCCATCCTGCGGGAGGCCGGGCTGAACTGGTTCAGCGTGGGCAAATCCGCCCTCCTGGCAAACGAGCTGCGCGCGGCGGGGTATCCGGTGACGAGGATCGAGCGGGTTGCGGGGTTTACGGTGGGGGAGCAGGTCAATGCGTGATGCTATTGCCCTTCAAATGGAACCCACTGCTATGCATCTTCAGCCGAGAGCAATCAGCCGCTCCGCGGACACCCCCTCGGTGCTGCGCACCGGCCCCCCAAGGGGGGCATCCTGACGGATCGGAAGCAGTTGCTGTCGGCGCAGTGAAAAAAATAACGCCTCGTCAGAATGCCCCCACTTGGGGGGCCGGTGCGCAGCACCGAGGGGGTGTCCGCGTGAGCGGCTGACCGCTTTCGGAGACAAACAGGCCACCCCTACAGATACGCAGAAACGAGACAAGCCCCAGCCCACTCCTACATCTTCTTCTCCATAATCCTCTTTGCAATCCCATAGCATAAATTTGTCGTAACCATAACGCCGAAAATCGTAAAACCAGCTGCTGAATAATCAAGAATTAAGATGAAAATATTGGCAAGCATCCCCAGCATAATCATCGACACCATATATGCCGTATAAGCGGCCTTGCCGCGTATGAGCTGATTTCGCTCATCATTTTTCATCAGTTCATCTTTGCGAAGCTCTTCAGCTTTGAATATAGCTCTGTAAAGATATAGGGCGCAACCCAGAACCAGAGCATAACTCCATAAAAACATCATTAAGCCAAGACCATAAATGACGTCCGAAACTTCACGCTCTTTCAGTATAATGATTAATCCACCAACCGCCAGCAGTGCGCCGACAACCAGCCCAATCCCGGCTAAGATTTTCTTGTGCAAAAGGGTCAGTTTGAATTTCATCTGTCTTCCTCCTCGTAAATAAAAATTTCTTCGATGGACATGCCGAAGTAGCGCGCGATTTTGAACGCCAGGGTGATCGACGGGTTGTAGCGCCCGCCCTCCAGGGAGCTGATGGTCTGGCGCGAGACCTCCAGCGCGGCGGCGAGGTCGTCCTGGCGGACGAACCTGGCCTTGCGCAGTTCTTCCAGGCGGTTTTTCAAATAGATACCTCCTTCGGGAAAACGTAAAGCCGACTTTACAAATAGTATACTACAGGCTTTTTGAAATGTCAAGCTTATTTTACATATTTTCAAAAATATTTTTTCGCGTGAAGGAAGGACAAGCCATGTACAACATCCCCTTCGATCCCGCCCGCCCCCTCGACCTCGTGCTTCTCGGCCGCGCGGCCATCGACTTCAACCCCGTGGACTACTTCCAGACCCTGGTGGAGAGCACGACATTCAAGAAGTACCTCGGCGGCAGCCCGGCCAACATCGCGGTGGGGCTCTCGCGCCTCGGGAAGAAGTGCGGCTTCTTCTGCCGGGTGAGCGACGATCGCTTCGGCGAATACGTGCTTTCAGAATTCGAGAAGGAGGGCGTGGACACCTCGCGGGTGCGCGTGTGCACAAACGGCGAGAAAATCGGCCTGACCTTCACTGAAATCCTCAGCCGGGACGAGAGCAGCATTTTAATGTATAGGAAGAACATCGCGGACTTGGCATTGGAACCCGGTGACATCGACGAGGCGTACATAGCAAGCGCCAAGGCCCTGCTGATCTCGGGGACGTCCCTGGCGCAGAGCCCCTCCCGGGAGGCGGCGCTGAAGGCCGTGGCCCTGGCGCAGAAAACAGGCACGCCGGTGATCTTCGACATCGATTACAGGCCCTACAACTGGGTGAGCGCCGACGAAATCGCTGTGTATTACGCCCAGGTGGCCGCTGCCGCCGACGTGATTCTCGGCAGCCGCGAGGAGTACGACCTGACCGAGGCCCTGCTGGCTTTGCCGGGAACAGACGAAGCCACGGCGTCGTATTGGCAGGGCAAAAATGCTAAGATCGTCGTCATCAAGCACGGCAAAAAGGGCTCCACAGCCTGGGTTGGCAGCGTGCGCGAACGCACGCCAGACAGCTACAGCGTAAAGCCCTTCCCCGTGCAGGCGCTCAAGAGCTTTGGCGGCGGCGACGGCTACGCCTCGGCCTTCCTCTACGGCCTGCTGGAGGGCTGGCCCCTGATGGACTGCCTGGAGCTCGGCAGCGCCTCGGCGTCCCTGCTGGTGGGGGCCCACGGCTGCTCGTGCTTCATGCCCACGCTCCCGGAGGTACAGGCGTACATCGCCAAATGCAAAGAGGAATATGGGGAGATGGTGGCGCGGGGATGATCAACCGAGTGGAATTTATCATCACCTGGGCCTGTACCGGGCGGTGCAAGCACTGCTCAAGCCACCCCACCGAATCTGCGGATTCGGCGGGGCCCCCGGTTGGCGCGCACGAGAACAAGCGCGAGCACATCGAATACGCGCGCCTGGCCGGACTGCTCACGCGCGTGAAATCAGAGCATCCCGTGGAATCTGTCATGTGCTTCGGCGGGGAGCCGCTGCTCCACCCGGACGAGGTCTGCGCGATCTTCGAGGAGGCCAAGGCCGCCGGCATCCCCAAACGCCAATTGATCACCAGCGGCTATTTCACCCGCGACGCCAGCAAAATTGCTGCAATTGCGGACAAGCTGGGCGAATGCGCCACTGATATTTTGCTGTCGGTTGACGCTTTCCATCAGGAGACCATCCCCCTGGAGCCTGTACAGGCCTTCGCCGAAAGAGCGAAGCACGTCACGCTGCACCCCGCCTGGCTGGTAAGTGCTGATAATGAAAATGAGTGGAATCTGCGCACCCGCGAGGTGCTGGCGTGCTTCCCGGGGCTGCCGGTAGGCGATGGGAACGTGGTCTTCCCCCGGGGCAACGCGCTGCAATATTTTCGCGAGTACTTCCCCGAGGAGCTGCCGCTGCGCTCGCCCTACGACCAGGAACCGGGGCAGGCCACCTGCGTATGCGTCAATCCCAACGGGGACGTGTGGGCCATGGGAACGATAGGCAACGCATACCGCGACGATGTTCTCGAAATTTTGGCAAGCCTGCAGGGCACGCGCGAAGCGCCGTACACAAACCATTCTCGGAGGTGACCCATGCGCCGCATTAAGCTCATCTGCTTCGGCAGGCTCAAAGAGCCCTACCTCAGGGAGGCCTGCGCCGAATACGAAAAGCGCCTCCAGCCCTTCTGCAAGCTCGACATCATCGAGCTGCCGCCCGCCGCCCTGCCCGAAAATCCCTCCGCCGCGCAGATCGAACAGGCGCTTTCGGCCGAAGCGAAGCTTGCGGGGGAGAGGCTCGTGAAGGGCGCGGGGCTCGCGGCGCTGTGCGTGGAGGGCAGGCAGCTTAGCTCTGAGCAGTTCGCGGCCTGGCTGGAGGCCCAAAGCGAGGCCGCGTTCCTGATAGGCAGCTCCTTCGGCCTCGGCGAGGAAATCAAAAACAAGGCCCAGCTGCGATTGAGCCTTTCCAACATGACCTTCCCGCACCAGCTGGCGCGGGTGATGCTGCTCGAGCAGCTCTACCGGGCGTTCCAAATTCAAACAAGGGGGAAATACCACAAATGAAGAGCATCAAAATGGCTGCGTACTACCTGCTGCAATGGACCTGGGCCCTGAGCCAGAACCTCGTGGGGGGCATAGCGTACCTGCTGCTGCGGGGCAAATACCGCCACGAGCGGTTCCACGGGGCGGTCGTCACCTACGTTGACAAAAAAGGCTTCGGCGGGGTGTCCATCGGCATGTTCATTTTCATGAGCGACGGCAAAAACGGGGGCTGGGCCCACGATACCCGCATCCATGAGCTGGGCCACTGCGTGCAGTCCATCCTCCTCGGGCCGCTGTACTGGGTCGTAGTGGGGCTGCCGTCGTTCACCTGGTGCAACCTGCCGCCCATCGTACGCTGGCGCAAGGAGAAGGACGTGAGCTACTACGCGCTCTACTGCGAGGGCTGGGCGAACATTTGGGGCGCGGCCTGGTCGGGGGAGGACTTCGTGACGGAAGAGATGAAGAAACGCGGCAGGTACGGGAGGGCATGGGTGAAGAGGTGACGCCTCCCCCCTCGCGTGGACACCCCTGCTTTGGCGCTTCTGCGAAGCACCAAAGCTGTCCCCCCTCGCAAGCGAGGGGGGCTTGGTGTGGTGCTATATCGAAAAGCTGGGCATAAAGCGAGGTCCAAAGCCCCCCTCGCGTGCCCCGGGGTCCCCGGCGAATCCGCAGATTCGTTGGGATGGGTGTGGGGGGACATTCAGCGTCCCATAGGGACATTGAACCGGGAGGGCCGCGGTCTTTTGCCTCAATCAGCTTCCTCCGCCTCCCCGCCGCCCCAGGGCCAGGCAGGCAGAATGGGCCAGTTGGGACGCCCGGTAGTGGGCTCCTCCTCCGGCTCGGCCTCGGTGGGCTGTTCCGGCTCGGGCTGGGTGGGGCGCGGGGCGGCGGTGGTGGGCGGCTTCTGCTGGGCGGCGGCGAAGAGGCCTTCGATGTAGGCGTCGCGGCCCGCCTCCAGATCGATATTGCTCTGGCCGTAGAGCGCCAGCTGCGCCTGCCGCGCGGCTTTGGGGTAATCCACGATGTAGATGCTCATGCCGTTGATTGTGCCGCCGATGGCGCTGCTGTCCCCGCCCCGGTAATCGAGCACGGGGGAGACCATGTTGACCACATCGAAGTGCAGCCAGCCCATGGCGGAGGGGATCAGCGCCAGCAGCTCGGCGCGGGCATAGTTCGTGCGCACATGGGGAAGCGTGCGGTCCAGGGCGTTGTAGATCTGCACCATGCTGGCCTCCCGCGCGCTTTGCAGGATGCTCGCGATCACCTTCTGCTGGCGGGCGGTGCGGTTCTCGTCGCTATCCAGCTTGCGGATGCGGCTGTAGGCCAGGGCCTCCGTGCCGTTCAGGCGCTGCGGGCCGGGTTCCAGGGTGCGCTTGATGGACTTCGCGTTGCGGTTGAGGTAGCGCGCCTCGGCGGCGGTCACCTCCACCGCCACGCCGCCCAGGGCGTCGATGAGCTTCGGGAAGCTCTGGAAATCTACGGTGATGTATTTATCCACCCGTATCTTATACAGGCGGGTGACGGCCTCCATCAGGCCCGCCGGGCCGCCGTAGAACCAGGCGGTGTTCAGCCGGTTGTAATAGCCCTGCCCGCCCGCCTCGAAATAGCAGTAGCTGTCCCGCAGCAGCGAGAGCAGCGTGATGGTCTTCGTCTTTTTGCTCACCGAGGCGAGCATCATCGCGTCCGAGCGCCCCGCGCCGGGCACGCCGTCGTTGTTGTCCACGCCCACCAGCAGCACGTTTATCACGTCATTGCTGTAGAGGACGTCCCCGCCGCTGTCCCACCAGCCCTTGAGGAAGCTCTTGAGATTGGCGGCGTCCGTGACGTCGTGGACGATTTCGAAGCTGGCGGGGTCTTCCGGCTCGTCCTCCAGCGCGCCGGAGGGGACGCCGCCGGGGCTCACCTGGAGCTTCCCCAGCAGCTGGAGGGCCAGCCAGCCAGCTATGCCTAGGACCACTATCACCGCCGCCAGCATCGCCGCCATGACGGCCCTGCCGCGCCTTTTGCTTTTCGCGCTCATGTGCGTTCACCTTCCTATTGTTTTATTATAACACATTTACGCGGTTTACTCAAGTGAAAATTTCGTGAAAGTCAACGTGATAGCTGCGGGCGGCAACTACTTTTGCGAACCTTAGCTGCGCAAAAGCGGCGGGGCCTGCCCGGCCCCGCCGCTCTCTTCTCTTCCCTCAGTCCTTCATCTCAAACGAGTGGCAGCAGGCCACATTTGGTGGCGGCTTCGCCGCGACTGCGCCCTTCGGTTGCGTTTAGGCGGTCAGGTAGTGCTCTATCGCGGCCTGGGCGGTGGCCTGGTCGAAGGGGAATTGGCAGTCGAGCTCGTACTCGCCGTGGGCGATCGCATGGCACACGGGGCATAGCGCAATGAGGTTGCCCGGCTCGTTGCCGCCGCCGAGGGCGCGGCTGCGCACGTGGTGGACGTGGATCACGTCTCTGCGCTCGCACAGCGCGCAGGCGTAGCCCTCGCGCCGGTACACCTCACGCCGGGTCGCCGTGGGGATCTTCGCAGAGAGCATCTTTTTACCTCCTTGAAAGCAACTCGACGCGCCCCGCGCTGCGCTTGCGGGGCCCCGCGCCGATTCCTGCTTAACTCATTCCCCCGGGAATTTTCCGTATAACCCACATAATGAAGCTGTAGAGATACCTGGCCGCGATCACCGCCAGCAAAACAATAAACAGCGCCGACACCGTACCCCTGGGCAGAATGAAGTAGACCATGTTATAAGCCATCGTGCTTATATAGCCCATCAGCTGCTGCACGTCATCAATAGCCGCCAGCTCCGGCAGGTTGACAGGCGTCAACAGGAACTTCAGTATCGAGAACAAGCCTTTGACCAAAGCGACAACAATCATCAATCATCACCCCGCTGCCCAAGTATTTCCTCGGCAACCCTGTAGTACCTAGTCCGCACTAATACTTGACAATCAATGCAACATATGATAAACTTACGGTAAGAACTGTAGGAGGTGTCATATGGAGAACACGGTGATCATGCTAAGTGCGCAGCAGCGG
>Ga0123353_10002342_pt1 | contig 23537 bp, 20 predicted proteins | sample TergutLab28metaG_3_FD_92763 | JGI IMG/M metagenome (GOLD analysis project Ga0123353, IMG submission 92763) | Labiotermes labralis P3 segment gut microbial communities from Petit-Saut dam, French Guiana - Lab288 P3 | ecosystem: Host-associated > Arthropoda: Insects > Digestive system > Gut ... | reverse complement strand
TTCAGCGTCGTGTTGCACGAATTGGATGTCTGGCACAGCAGTCTCGTCTGGGTGAAGGACTCGCTGGTCATCAGCCGTCTGGATTACCACTACCGCCACGAGGTGTTGTATTACGGCTGGAAGCCGGGCGGCGCTCATCATGCCGTGCCCGACCGCACGCAAACCTCCGTGTTTGAATTTCCACGGCCCAAGCGGTCCGAAGAGCATCCCACGATGAAGCCGGTGGAACTGATTCGTAAGCACATCGAAAACTCCTCCGACCCCGGTCAGACCGTGCTCGATATGTTTGCCGGGTCGGGCACGACGCTCATCGCCGCCGAGCAGACCGGCCGCAACGCGCTGCTGATGGAGATAGACCCTCAGTTCGCGGATGTGATCGTTCGTCGCTGGGAGGAGTTCGTCGGCGGGCGCAAGGCGGTGCGTGTCGCGGTGTCCGACGTCACGGTGGCGGAGCCTACCGCAGAGGGCGAAACGGTCACGGTGCCCGGTGCCGCCGCGGAGGTGGTCACATGAGGGGCGGAACGCTGTTCAGCGGGATCGGTGCGCCCGAACAGGCGATGCCGTGGGTGAACTGGCGTTGGAGTTGTGAGGTGGACAAATTTCCATCGGCCGTGCTGGCGGCGCGGCATCCGGGTACGAGAAATCTTGGCGACGTGACGAAAGTGAGCTGGCATGACATCAAAAAAACGGACCCAGTCGACCTCATTGTTTTCGGTTCGCCCTGCCAGGACTTTAGCCAATGTGGCCGGCGACGAGGGCTGGATGGCGACCGTGGCGCACTGGCCCTCTTCGCCCTTGGAATTGTGGACACACTGCGGCCACGATGGTTTTTGTTTGAAAACGTCCCCGGCATGCTGTCTTCGAACGGCGGACGGGACTTTAGTGCCTTCCTCACCCAGGTGGACGACTGCGGGTATGGGTGGGCCTTCCGAGTCATCGACGCGAGATTTTTCGGTCTTGCTCAACGCCGCCGAAGATTGTTCCTCGTCGGCTACCGCGACCCTGTCACAAATTTTGGAGACTGGCGACCTGCCGCCGGTGTACTTTTTGACCGCCCGGGCCTGCTCGGGAATCCTCCGCCGCGCCGCCAAACGAAAACGTCGGTTGCCCGAGCCCTTACGGCAAGCCCTGGAGGATGCAGCGGGAAGTTCTCGCAACTGACGTTCGTCGACCACGACGGCAAGCCATTGAATGCCCTGTGTTTCGGCGGCGGCAATACGTCCGGCGAGATCGAGATTTCCACCACGCTCACCCGCCACGGTGCCCGGCTGGACTTCGACACCGAAACGTTCGCCGTCGTCGGCCCGTTGTGTTCGCACTCACCGCGCCACGGCCACGCGATGACGACCCAGCAGGCGGCGGAGGCCGGGCACATCGTCACGCACCCGTTGACGGCGCGTTACGATTCCAGCCCCGACGGCACCGGCCGGGGCACGCCGATCGTGCCGGTCGCGTTCGACTGCAAGCGGAACGGCCAATGCGACGCGGAGGTCACACCGCCACTCCGTGCCATGAACAACGACGCCAGCCACGCCAACGGCGGCGGCCAGGTCGCGGTGGCGTACGCGTTCCAGCCCCACATCGGTCGCTCGGGCCGTGGCCAGCCCTCCGAGATCGTTCCCGCCCTGGGCGGTGCGTCCGCGGGCGCCACCAGCGACTCGCGCCCTTGCATCGCCGTGCCTGACGACACCGCCGCCAGCACCGCCGACGCGGATACCGTCCCCCGTTACGCTGTGCGGCGGCTTATGCCGGTGGAGGCGGAACGGCTCCAGGGTTTCCCCGACAATTACACGAACATCACGTACCGCGGCAAACCCGCCGCCGACGGCCCGCGTTACCGCGCCCTGGGCAACTCAATGGCCGTGCCCGTGGTCGCGTGGATCGGTCGCCGAATCGCGATGGTTGACCGTCTGCTGCGCTCTGAAAAAACATGATTTTATTGAGGTTTTTCATTGTTTTCGGCTTGGCGGGGGCGAGATTTCATGGCCCAATGCGCTCGTTGAATGTGGAACTGTAAAACACGAACGCGAAGGAGACGACGATGACCACGAAGAAAAGAATCCGAAAAATTTACGAAGCGCGGCAGGCCGAGCTGGCGGCGGCGGAGACGGTCGAACGCGACCTGTGGAGCCTGAAGCCGGGCGACGTGGTGTGGTTCGCCACGGGTTTTTACGAAATCTTCGACGTCTACGTGGCCAACCCGTACACGACCGTGCTGAAGCTGATCATGCCGGCGTGCCGGCTGCTGCCGGAACACATCGAAACCCACCGCATCCGAGGCAACGACAAATTCCTTTGCCGCGTGTGACGCGGCGGACCACGAAGAAAACTCAAGAACAGAAGGAGAAACCATGCAGAACACGGCCAACGGCAACGACCAGAACACGACGACCACCACGACCGCCAATGCACCGTTCGCGACGCCCGACCGCGTGAAGTGGGAACTGGAACATGAAATCGAAATCGTGAAGCGGCGGTACGAAACCGCCCTGACAAAATTCCTCGCCGACGCCCAGAAGGACCCGTCGCACGCGGTCGGCTGGTATGCGAAGGGCGCGGTCGAGGTACAGGTCGAACACGAGGTCTGGCTGCGGATTGAACGCGAGCTGACCGAGCACGATCCGCACACGGTGCTGGCGAAGAACGTCGACGAATGCCGCTCCCGCGTGCAGTCCTTCTTCGGGACCAGCTCCACCTGCGCGTTTTCCAACGCGGTCGACCGCGCCCGGGCCGGGGCATACTCGCGGTTGGCCGAGCACCTCACCGTAATGAAGCGGCACTTCGAAGCCTGACACGGACAACAGAAAATATCGGAAAACAGGAAAAAAACCATGAAAACGGCCACGACACCAACCATCCTCGCCGAGATCGCCAAGAAGCACCTGTGGATCGAAACGCTCGCGGAGCGAAAACGCGACGCCCTCGACTTCCATGAGGTCGGGGTGGTGTCGGTGCGGAAAGCCCTCCAGGCCGCTTACGACGCGGGCCGGGCCGCGGCCAGCGCCGCACCGGCGGACACCATCGCGACGACGGACGCGGGTGTCGCCGCGGGCTCCGCCGACGTCGACGCGATGTTCGACCTCCTTCGCGACAATCTTTCGCCCGAGGCCGTGACGTCCATCGTCGCCCACATCCAGGGCGCGAGCACGAACGACCCGATGGTCGACCAGCAGGTCCGGTGGTTCGGCGAGCGGTTGGTGAAACTCCTCGGCGGCAACGCCGCCTACGCCCAGCACCTCGAAGAACTGGGCCTTTGACACGAATTGGATTTTTGAAAACCGTGCCCGCCCGGCCTGGTGGTCAGGCCGGCGGGACGCGGACTAACGCGGAATTCCGCACAACAGAAAGGCAGAAACATGGAAACGAAACGAAAAATCGAAGTCGGAAAAATTTTCAGCGCCAAGGTCGCGGGCACGTACATGCCGGTGAAGATCACGGCGTCCCTGGGCCACGGCCGTTACGAGAGCGTCGTCATGCCCGACGGCAGCAGGACGGTCAAGGTCGCCACGACGGATTTGAAAGGTTCCGGCGAGACGGTCGAAAAGTGGACGTCGCGCCAACGGCCGCAGGCACGCGAGGTCGCCGCCCCTGCGCCAACCTCGCCCGCCCTTGCCGTACCCTCGGCGGCGGGCACCGCTCCGGCAGCCGCCAAGTCCAAGCGCGGGAAGCGTGCTGCCGCCACCAACGCGGTCGTGCCGGCGGCGGACGCCAAGCCGAAGAAAACCAGCGGTCTCGATGCGGCCGTCATCGTGTTACGCGCCGCGGGCGAACCGATGAATTGCGGCGATCTGGTCAAGGCCATGCTGGACAACGACCTGTGGAAAACCAACGGCAAGACGCCCAGCGCGACGCTCTATTCCGCCATTCACATAGAGATCGCCAAGAAGGGCGCGGCGAGCCGTTTTCGCAAGGCCGACAGAGGTATGTTTGAGCTCACCGAGGTGGGTGCCGCCGAAGCGACTGCCTGACCCTGCCGCACCGCCAACGCCATGCCGTTTCCGCCCCGGCCACCGCAATGGCCGGGGTCTCTTGTGGTGGGTCATGGTGGGCGCGGTTCCGCCGTGGTTGCGGCCCAAACGCGCCACGTTGGCGCAGGTTCGAAGTCATGCGGAGCAAGAGAAGAACCCGGCCATCGTGGCCGGGTTTTGCGGGGTGGTCGAACGTGGCGGCGATTTTGGTTTTCGCCGCGTGGTGGGCGTTTAGCCGACGCGGCGGCAATGTTGGGTTTTCTCGTCGCCGATCCGGCGGCCCAGGGCGTCGCCTTCGGCGAACCGGGTGCGTCGCATCATGTGGCCGTCGCGAACCGCCGAAGCGGGCAGCCAGTAGATTCGGCCATGCTGGGCCACCTGGGCAGCGTAGATTTTTACGCGCCGTTCCCGCTCGGGATCGGGCAGTTCGTTCGCATGCCGGTGGTTCTCGTTGATCGCAGCCCGCGCCGCCGCCAGGTTCCGCATCGCCAAAATTTCCTCAATGTGCATGTTTCGGTTCCTTTCGTTTTGTTGTCACCATTGACACGCGCATTGGGCCGAGATCGGCGAAGGAAGCCAAGGCGAATCCATGTTGTTTTTCGATGAATTCGCATTATTTTTTCGATGTTTTTCTTTCGTAGTGTTTCCGGTTTCCCTCTTGATGTTCTGCCCTAGGTTGCCTCCGTTTTTGAAAGGTCACACGTATGGCATTCGATGAACATTCTGCGCGTTCGCGTTCCGGTTCTGGCGGTGCTGGAGTGGACGGTTCGGTCCCCGCCGCCACAGGTGGTGTTGCGGGTGGGCATGTGACGCTCAATCCGTCGGCGCTGACGGTTGAGCAGTTGGCGCGGGCGCTGAGCGTGTCGGCGGATGTTGTTCGTCGGCATGTTCGGGACGGCGCGCCGGCGGATTTCAGTGGCCGGATGAACCTTGTCCATTACGCCGCCTGGCTCAACGCGCGGCTGGCGCAGATGGGGCGCGAGGAGGATGGCCATGGGGATTGAACTGACCAAACTGTCGCAGACCGACCTGATCCATCTCCTCAACGCCACGCCGCAGGGCGAGGTGTTGACGCGAGGCCGTCTGCGCCGACAGTTGGACGCCGGGGCGTTGAAATTCGGCGACGGTACGCACATCCATCTGGTGCGGTATACCCGCTGGTTGGTGCAGGAGGTGGAACGGCCGCGCGCGACGAAAGTAGACTACGTGGAGTCGCGCCGTCGCAAGGCGCAGCGCGAACGGGCGGCCACCAGGTCGGCACAGGACATTTTCCCGATTCCGGAGATTGTCGATTACGACCGACGTAAAGCGGCGGGCGAATCGTTCCGGTTATTCTGCACGACGTACTTCCCCGGCGCGTTCTGGCGGCCGTGGTCGCAGGACCATCTGCGCGTGATCGGGAAAATCGAAACGGCCGTGCGCGAGGGCGGGCTGTTCGCGTTCGCCATGCCCAGAGGCAGCGGCAAAACGGCGCTCGCGCGGTGTGCGGCGATGTGGGCGATTTTGTATGGTTATCGCCCGTTCATTTGTATGATCGCCGGCAGCCAGAGCAACGCCCGGGAAATCCTCCGTCCAATCCGTACGTTCATCTTGGAGGAGCCGCTGCTGCTGGAGGATTTTCCAGAGGCGATCTACCCGCTGCGGGGGTTGGAAAACTCTTCGAAGCGCCAACTTCAACAACATATTCAGGGCAAGCTCACGCACGTCCACTGGGGCCAGGACAAGATGGTCTTTCCCGCTATCGAGGGTGAACATCTCCCGCGGGCGTTGCGTGAGGACGGTTTCGAGGTGTCGCCATCGGCGGGGTCGATCATCTCGACGACCAGCCTGGACAGCAATCTCCGCGGCCAGCAGCACACGCGGCCCGACCGTTCGATCATCCGACCGTCGCTGGTTTTGCTGGACGATCCGCAAACGCGCGAGTCGGCGATGTCGGCCGACCAAACCCGCAAACGGCTCAATCTTGTTCACGGCGACGTGATGGGTTTGGCGGGGCCCGGCGAATCCATCTCGGCGCTGCTCACCTGCACGGTGATGTACAACGGCGACCTCGCCGACACGCTGCTCGACCGCGAAAAATCACCCGAGTGGGAAAGCGAACGCACCAAGTTAATTTATGCCTGGCCTGTTGAGCAGAAGGCCTGGGATCAGTACGCGGAGATTCGGCGGACCAAAGGCCGCGAGGCGGCGAACGCCTATTACGCCAGTCACCGCGAAATCATGGACCGCGGCGGTTCGGTTGGTTGGCCCGACCGTTTCGACGCCAAGGCGGGCGAAATCTCCGCCATTCAGCACGCGTTCAACCTGCGCCTTAAAACCGGGCCTGACGGCTTCGCCACCGAGTATCAGAACGAGCCCGCGCTCGTCCAGGCGGCGGACAGCGCGCTCACGGTGGACATGGTCATCGGAAAAGTCAGCGGCCACAAGCGGGGCGAGATTCCCGCCGCCTGCACGAAACTGACCATGTTTGTCGACGTCCACGATTCGCTGCTGTACTACATGGTCTGCGCGTGGGGTGAAGATTTCAGCGGGCAGATCGTCGAGTACGGCACGCTGCCGCAGCAGAACCGTTCGTTTTTCACGCGGAGTGACGCATCCAGCACCCTCGCCACCCTATTCCCCGGCCGGGGCGTGGAGGGGGCGATCCACGCCGGGCTGGAGAAAGTCGTCACCGAGTATTTGTCGAAGGAATGGTCTCGCGGCAACACCCTGATGCGGCTGGACCGGCTGCTGGTGGACAGCGGGTATAAACCCGGCATCGTCGCCGACGTCAAACGTCGCTGCGGCGGGAGCGTGATGATGTTGTCCAAGGGCGTCGGCATTCGGGCCACACGCAGGCCGTTCGCCGCCTACACCAAGCGGCCCGGTGAGACGATTGGCGACCACTGGTACGTGCCGAACGTTTCGCGGACGGCGCAGTTCCAGCATGTGTTGATTGACACGAATTTCTGGAAGTCGTTCGTCCACGACGGCCTCGCCGCCGCTCCCGCCGACCGGGGGTGCATTGGGATTTACGGCACCGGCAAAACCGATCACGGTCTGCTGGCGGAGCACATTGCGCGGTCGGAGCGGTGGGTTGAGGTGACGGGGCCGTATGGCACGGTGCGGGAGTGGTCGATGCTGCCCACGCGGCCTGACAATCATTGGTTTGATTGCCTGGTCGGCTGCGCCGCGGCGGCGGGCATGTGCGGAATCAAGACGGCCGGCGACTCGGTGCCGGTGCGGAAACGCAAAAAATACACGCAGGATGACTTGCGAAAGAAATGGTGAACCATGAATGAAATGACAACGAGCGGAGCGGCACTGGTTGAACCGGCAGTTCGGAAATCGTGGAGCCCGTCCGCCAGTCCGATGGGGTTGGCATGCCGGGCGTGTGGCTGTCGGCATTTTTTCGTCGTCTACACGCGGCGGGCCGCGGGCGGCAAGCTCGTCCGGCGGCGTGAGTGCAGACATTGCGGCAAACGAATGACCACCGTTGAACAGGAGGCCTGACATGGAATTTTTGATCGAAAATCTGACAGAGAATCCGATGGAAAACCTGAACGAATTCGAGTGTGAGGTGCTGGCGAACCTGCCCGTCGAACCGACGGGGTTGTCATTGGCGGAATTGGCGGACGGGCTGTTGGATGATCGCAGTCCGTCAGCCAAAGGCAAAGTGCGTCAGGCGTTGGAGAACATTGCCGCCGCCCTGGGCGGCTTGTACGTCTACTCCGGCGATGATGATTTTGGAGGTTTTTTCGTAAAGATGTACGGCCTTCCGCGTGCGAGTGTGCCGCAAATACGGGCGTTTTTGGAGGAAAAAAGCCTCGTAAATGTCTAGCGGTAGACGTCCCGCCGGTTTGCGCTTTGAGCGTTTTTTGTCGTGTGGGAAAATGTATACATGGTCGAAGCGGCCATCTCGGCCGCAAGGAAAGCAAAATACAACATCCGCCCAAAGAACAGGGCCGGGCCGGCCCTGCGCCTTCGGGGACGAAGCGGAAGCCCCACGTTCATGTGGTCATGTGTTGAGGTGAGGCTTTTTCTTTGGGCATTTCGAGCGGGATCAGCGGGGCCAAGCGGAAAAGTGGGCAGCGGTCGGAGAAACGCGGGCAGTGATCGGGGAACCAGCGGAGCGGGCCCCTTGGCGAGAAAGGATCGACAATGGATGACGAGTTGAAAAACGCGATCAAGACAAATGCCAAGGGGCCCCGCCAAGCGACGGCGGACGGCGTGACGATTCAGCAGCATTCATTGAAGGACCAGATCGCGGCGGATCAGTACCTGGAGCAGAAGGCGGTCGCTAAGAATCCCGCCCGCGCGCTCACGCGGGTACGAATCATTCCTCCGGGCACGGCGTAAACGGCCTGGTGGTAGTGTGACGATTGCGGCGTGGCCATTCTGTAACGAGATCAATCATGACGTGGTGGAAACCGACAACCTGGTTCCGTGGTGGCGCGACCGTCGTGCGGGTCGTCCGCGCGAAATTCGACTCCGCGCAAACCACGCCGGAGAACCGCCGCCACTGGGCAAATGCGGACGGCTACTCCGCCGACGTCGCCGCCAGCCCGGATGTTCGCCGTACGCTCCGCAATCGGGCCCGGTATGAAGTGGCGAACAACAGCTACGCCCGTGGGATCGTGCTCACGCTCGCCAACGACGTGATCGGCACCGGCCCGCGACTTCAGATGCTTCTCGGCGCGGGCCTGGATGGTGACGGTGGCGCGGGCGGTGTCAGTGGCGTGAACGGTCTGATCGAACGCGAATTTTCCGCGTGGGCGAAGGCGGTCGATCTGCCGGGCAAACTCCGCACCATGCGGATGGCCCGGGCGCAGGACGGCGAGGCGTTTGCCCTGCTGTTCTCCAACAGCGAACTACAGCATCCGGTCAAGCTGGACCTCCGCCTGATCGAGGCCGACCAGATTACCACGCCCGGTCCTGCTGCATTGCGTCGCGACGATGGTGGCCTTGGCGAAAACACCGTCGACGGGATCGAATTCGACGCTTTCGGCAACCCGGCCGCGTACCACGTTCTCACGTCGCACCCCGGCGGTGGCGCGGGCGGCGGTGCCGGTTACGTTGTCCAGGGCTTCGAGTGTGTGCCCGCCGCGAACATGATCCATTGGTTCCGCGTCGACCGGCCCGGCCAGAGCCGGGGCCTGCCCGACATCCTGCCCGCGCTGCCGCTCTTCGCCCAGTTGCGTCGTTACACGCTGGCGGTGATTGCCGCCGCTGAGTCGGCCGCGAACGTGGCGATCTTCATGAAAACCAACACGCCCGCCGGTGGCGAGGCCGCCGACGTCGAGGCCATGACGGAGATGGAGTTCACCCCCAACATGGCCGTCTTCGGGCCTGAGGGATGGGAGCCCATCCAAATCAAGGCCGAGCAGCCGACCACCTCATACGCCGAGTTCAAACACGAACTTTTGAACGAGATCGCCCGCTGTCTGAACATGCCGTTCAACATCGCGGCGTGTAATTCGTCGGGATACAACTACTCGTCGGGCAGGCTCGACCACCAGACTTACTACAAGTCCATCCGCGTCGAGCAGGACCACTGTGAGGACGTTGTTCTTGATCGCATCCTTTATATGTGGCTGGCGGAGGCCGCGGCGGTGTCCCCCGAGTTGGCGGAACTGGGCCGTCCCGCCGCCGCCCACGCGTCGGCCCACGCCAACGCGTCCGCCGCCAACGCTTCGGTTGTCAAAAACATTTCCGCCGGCGTTGATGTTTTGGAGGGCATGGTCCCCGCCGTGCCGCATCAGTGGTTTTGGGATGGCCGCGAACACATTGACCCCGGCAAAGAGGCCAACGCCCAGGCGACGCGGCTGGCGAACAACACGACCACGCTCGCGACGGAGTATGCAAAACAGGGCAAAGACTGGGAAACCGAACTCCGTCAGCGGGCGAGGGAAGTTGCGTTGTGCAGAGAACTGGGGCTGCCGCTGTCGCAGGCTGCTTCGCAGCCTATCGCCACGGACACACAAAAACAACAGAAAAAGGACGAAAATGACGCGAAACAATCAAAATCACCGGCCGCCTGAGAACTTCACGCTCACGGCGCAGATGGAAATCACCCTCGACGCGGCCGCCGGCAGCGACGCGGGCGGTGACGGCAAGGCACCGCTACCGCGATTCAGCATGGTCGCCTACACCGGCGGCACGATGCGGATCGCGGGCTGGCGTCACCCGGTCGTCGTCGATCTGGCGGGCCTTACCATTCCGTCGCAGTCCAGACCCATCCGGTTTGGCCACGACGCGAATTCCGGCGTCGGGCACACCGACTCCATCGCCGTCCGTGGCGGCCAGCTTGTTGCGGCGGGCGTGATCTCCCGCGACACCGGCGCGGCCCGCGAGGTGGTCGCGTCTTCGAAGAACGGCTTTCCGTGGCAGGCCTCCATCGGCGCGTCGGTCGAGCAGTCGGAGTACGTGAAGGAAAATCAGTCCGTCCTCGTGAACGGCCGCGAGTTCACCGGGCCGGTGAACGTCGTTCGTAAATCCGTGCTCGGTGAAATCTCGTTCGTCGACCTCGGCGCGGACGACAACACGTCGGCCAGCGTCGCCGCTTCGGCGGTGGAAACCGACTCGCCTTCTTCGGAATTTCAGGAAAACCCGCAAAATCAGGAGCAAAACATGACGATCACCGCTGTTGCTGACGAAACGGCCGCCACTGGCACCCCCACGACGACGGTTCAGGCCGGCGCTGCACCGGCTTCCACCTCCGTCCCTGCCTCCACCTCTACGTCCGCCACCGTCGTCGCCGGTGCCGACGATCCCGTCACGCAGATGCGTCAGCGTCTCGCCGCCGAGACGCGGCGTATTGACGCGATCCGCGACCTCTGCAAGGGCAAGCATCCGAAAATCGAGGCCCGTGCCATTGAGGAGGGCTGGGACACGTCGAGGACCGAACTGGAGGTGCTGCGCGATCGGCCCGTTCCGCCCTTTGTCGGCTCGCCGCGGCGGGCACCGACGCCGCAGGTGTTCGAGGCGGCGGCGCTGATGGCGTCGGGCATGTCGATGTCCCGCGTCGAGACGTTCTATGACGATCCGATTCTGACGGCGGCGGAGCACATGCGTGGCGTCGGCATTCAAGAATTTTGCGAGATCGTCTGCGGCCATGAGCTGCCGCGGTTCCGCAGCAACGCCTCCGAGTGGCTCCAGGCGGCATTCAGCACCGTGTCCTTGCCGGGCATTTTGTCGAACATCGCCAACAAGATGCTGCTCGAGGGCTACAGCTACATCGAGGACGCGTGGCGACGGATCGCGAAAATCGCCAGCGTGAATGACTTCAAGGAGCACGCCCGCTATCGTCTGACCGGGTCGTTTACGTTCGAACAGGTGGGGCCGGACGGTGAGCTCAAGCACGGCAAGATGGGGGAGATGAAGTTCACCCAGAAGGCCGACACGCACGGGATTATGTTCGCCCTCACGCGGCAGATGATCATCAACGATGACATGGGCGCGTTCACCGACATCCCGCGGCAGATCGGCATGGGTGCAGCCGAGGCCATCGCCGACGCCGTCTGGGGCCGCTGGCTGTCGAACCCGATCTGCCGCGACGGCAAACCGTTCTTCTCCACCGACCACCGCAACCTGCTCGCCGGTGCCGACAGCGACCTCACCGTCCCCGGCCTGACCAAGGCCGAAGTGATGTTCGCCGAGCAGACCAAACCCAACGGCAGGCCGCTGGGAATCCCCGCGTCCATCCTGCTGGTGCCGACCGCATTGAAAATGATGCACCACTGCCGCCGGATCAGCCCATACAAGCCCCGCCAGAGGACGGCGAGGACGGAATCAACTGGCGCGGCGTGCAAGAGCGACTTTGCCGCATCCGCGCAAGTGGTGAGGCGTTCACTACGCAGCGCGAGTTAGCGGACCGCATCGGTTGTTCGGCGGCAACCATCCACAAAGCCATCCATGATTCGGTTCTCCTGGAAGGCTGGGCTGGTGCAGATCAGGGTGATCGCGGAAAAGCATGGAGCATCAGAGGCGCGGACGATAATCGAGAGGGCAATCCGGCCAACTTTATCACGGAGAAAGAAGTGGACCGGATCATGGCGATATTGCTTCAGGAAGCGGAAGACAAGCCTGTCGAGCGGGCGGAACTGAATTCCCTGAACGCCGAGGGCCGCCGAAAGGTAGCCCTGCTGTACCGTCAACAGCAAGCCGACGGGCAAGACAAAACAGTAACCATAAACCTCCTGACGGATCACAACGTAGTCAAACCCAAACCGTAGAATTTTCCCGTTCATCACCTCTCTAGCCCTGCGCGCTCGCGAACACCCGAAAGCGCTCGTGCATTTCAAATCCATCGCCCTTTATGCGCTCGCGAGCGCCCGTATAGGTGTTCGCGAGCGCTTGCGAACGCCTGAGTGGATGTTCGCGAGCGCTCACGCACTTCGAATCACTGCCTTTTGCGTAACTACGAGCGCTCGCAGTTTTCAAGTCATTGTCCCTGCTGCAATTAGGTTTTTCTCCGCGAACAGCCGCCTACCTATAGAGGGCGCGTGATCCTGCCTTCGGCATGGTGTCGCGGGCTTCTGAAGGACGGTGCCCTCGAAATCGAATCCCGTTGCGATTGGCGGAAACGATGTACGTGTCCGATCACAATCCGAAGCGGCTGAATCACGACGAATTGGACGATGCTCGCCGTCAGCTTCGCCAGAGGGTGGGCGATGTCGTTGTTCTGTTGCAGCGATTTGTTCAGGCACTGGGCGACGATAACCAGCCACTGGACCGTGACGATTTTGCGTCCATATTGTCCGTTTTGGCCGCACTTGAGCAGATGACCGTACCGCCGCAGCCGCCACCACTTCGGGAACACGACATGGAGGCGTACTTCATGCGCGAGTCGTACGGGTGGAAGCAGGCCGTGATTGCCCGCCAACTTAATGACAAGTATCGCACCACGTACAGGCAGGGGCAGGTGTCGAGGATGTTGGATCGGGCCGAAGCCCAGGTGAAGGCTTATGGGCTTTCCGGTGCTCATCAATCCGCCGCGCGTGCCAGGTCCGTCGATCCAGCCCGCCTCGAACTGGGCCGGAGGACGGATGGGCGGCGGACTGATGGTTCCCGTTCTAAACGGAGGTCCAACGATGAGTAATCGCATTCCATTACCCCGCGGTTGTGCGTCGCGCCTCTTCCGTGAAAATCACCGGCCCGCGCGACATGTGTGGGCGATTGACTCGACGGAATCGCCGTGTGGAGCGGTGAAAACCACGAAATTATGCGCCTGTATCCCCTGTATCGACAAACAGATCAGCCCAATATGCGCGTCTCCGGCGCATATCGCTCAGGAGTGTGGGGAGGCGCGGTGTGCCTCCCCGACGGGAGAAAACGATATGCTCGGAAATCAGCGGACAGCCCGGAAGGTCCGGCAGGGGAGAAATGGAGGTGCAATGATGCCCACCAGGCAGCGCTTCATCATCACATTGATCATCTCGGCGCTGCCAACGACCGTGCTGGGTGCAGCCAGGCGTATCGGCCGCACCCAGCCGGCGGAGGTGGGTCAGGCCGTGACTTCCCACCGGCGAAAACCAAAAATTTATGCGCCATCCATCCCCTGTGTTGGCAGGCAGATAAACCCTGTATGCGCGGGTTTTCAGGAATGCTTTCGCCTTACTGGTGGAGGCGCTGCATGCCTCCGCGAACAGGAGAAATCGCAATGACAACCTCAGCGAAACATGGACAAGAACAACGACGCTCGCGTTACGGAGAACCACATGGACGCGACAACATTCGCTCTGACCTGTCTGGCGTGGATCGTGGCGGCGGTCTTAGCCATCGCCGTCATAAGTTGCGTCTTGGTTGGCTGCGTCGGACAGTCCGGATGCCGACAAGGCGGGCGCACATCGCGCCCGTGACAGCGGGAAACGGTGGAAAACAGAAAAATTATGCGCAGCACATCCCCAATAGCGGCAAGCAGATAACCCCGATATGCGCGGCCCCTTGGGAATATGCGCCAGGGATAAAGGGAGGCACCGTTTGCCTCCCCGACAGAAGAAACACCATGACGGCCATTGCAAACAACCGGTCGGACAAAAACAGGAGTGAACCATGAGAGCGAGAGAGCCTCCGTGATGCGCGATGACAGAACGACAGCATGAAACCGTAAACAAGGTCCAAGTGTGGCAGGTTCCGAGCGGGTGTTCCGTTCGGGCAACAGTAGTCTGAATCTTTTTCGAATCAGAGGAAAACCATCATGAATCCGTTGAAAAACATGTGGAAGAAAATGTGGAAGAACGTGCAGAAGGGTGTCGCGTTGGCAGCAATTGCGACCGCCGTTGCGATTCCCTCGTCAGTGTTGGCGGGCCCGCCGACCCCGATAGACACCAAACAGGTCGAGGCGACCGTTCTTACCGCCCAGGGGCAAATCGTCTCGGGCAAACTCGACGACGGTCTGGGGAACCTGGCGACGATCAAAAAACAGATTGTCACGACCGATCTGGAGGGCCGGGTTAGTTTCGTCGTGAAGCTGGCCGAAGTTCGCATGGCCGAGATGCTGGGCGATCAGGCCAAGGTGCTGGCCGCGCTGAACGCGGCGTTCCAGGAAGCGAAACAGCCCGACCAGATCCAGGCCGTGTGGCAGGTGGGGCTCTCGGTGACACATGCCGCCATCGCCAACAAAGACTGCGCCTCACCGATACCGTTAATTGATTTTCTGGCCAGGGGACCGGGCGCGTCGATGAAACAGTTCTCGACCACACTCGAAGTGGCTCGACTTCGCGTCGCCGCCGGCAACGTGGGGGCAGCGGAGGCGGATTTGCGAAACGCCGCCAGGCAGGCCCAAACCGCGTCGGACTGGGCCACATGGATCGGCGTGGTCAATTATCTGGCCGGCACGGTTGACGGCGGTCAATCGCCACAGGCCGGTGCGGATGTGTTTACTCGTTTGCGTGAATGCGCCAAGCCGGTCCGGGCCGGCATGGATTTGGCTCAAGGCCGCTACATGCTCCAACGAGGTTTGGAGGATGGCGTGGAGGCAATGGTCGAACAAGGTGTTGCCGAAGCGACCACCGACGCCGACCTTCTGACGGCCCTGTCGCTTCAGTTTGATTTGGCAATCACGCTGATCCGGATCGAAGGCAAGGCCGATCTGACCCAAGTCGCTATCGCCAAGGCGGAGAATTTGGCTGCAGCGGTGCCGGCCGACGCAGCGGTGGCCAACATTCGTGGCAACGCGTTCATGGCCCTCCAGCAGCCGAACAAGGCCGCTGACGTGTTCTGGGCGGCTGCACAGATCGTCAAGACTCCCCATGAACAGGAACAGATGTTGACGAATTTCGGCACGTCGATGGTCGCCGCGGGCAATAGCGCCGATCTTGCCGCCAGGCTCCAGGCGGCCGAGGCCACCCCGATCGTGTACGTGGCCGTCGCCGGTGCCATGGTAAATCGGGGCGACTCCCTCGGTGCGTTGCGGCTGCTGGGCACCGTTCCCGCCCAGAAGTTCGCAGAAGATGCTCGGGCCGTCGCGAACGTCAAGCCATTGATGGATTCGATCATGAATCAGCGGCAGGAGATCGCACGAAACCAAGGCGAACGCACTCGCGCTATCGCGTCTGCGTTGGACGCCGCCGCGAAGGAAACCAAAGACCCACAGGCCGCCGAGGCGTTGGCCACACAAGCCGCCGCCATGTCGAATCTGGCCTCGCAAGTGGAGAAGTAAGTTCGTGTCCGTGAAACAAACGGTTCCGGGGACCCTCGCCAAAGGCGAGGGTCCGCCGGGCATTCCCGCTACCAACAGGAACACTGAAAAAGTGTAGGAGAAAATGTCATGTTGAACAAGAGAAACAATTTTAAGCTGATCAGTCTTTTCGCCATCGCAAGCATTGTGCTGTCGCTGATGACAGCTACGGTTTGGCCGTGCGAGCCTCCCAGAGCAAACGACCCACCGAAGCTGACGGAAGGGGAATGCACGGAGGTTGGACACCCTATCGTCGTCGCCGATGGCAGCGTCACAGAGTATGTCGTGGATGCTCATCTGCCAGGCAAGACGTTTGGATGGACACATCACCGCTCGTACTCCAGCAGCCTGGAGGGCGGCACGTACATTCAAGGCGAAAAGTGGAAGTCCGACTGGTTCACCGCCTTCCTGGCCAGAAACGAATCCGGTGCGGTAGAACTGTACGAGAACAACGTCACCAAGCGTGTGTTTACCTACGATGACAACACCGGCGGTTATGTCAGTTCTGATGATTTCTTGGCCACACTGACGCATGACCTGAACAACAAGATGTTCGTGCTCAAACTCACCGACACGGGCGAACAGTTCACCTTCTATGATCTTAGTGATCATTGGGATGTCAACCGACAGGGCCTGCTCCGATCCCGCACCGACCGTTACGGCACGGCGTTCACTTTATTCGACTATCACCCGAGCATCGGCGGGCGGCTTATGACGGTAACCACCAGCCAGGGATGGACGATGGCCTATACGTACATCCCTGACGGGAACAATATCGGCCGAATCGCGAGCATCGACGTCCGAAATGGCCTTCATCAGGTTCTACAGCGAGTAAAGTATACCTATTACGACGATGGCCGTGGATATTCAACTGACTGCGGCAGCCCCGGCGATCTGATCATGGTCGAGGTATTGACACGCGGCTCGGCAGATAATCTTGCACAATCCGGTGATACCTACTTTGCCAACCGCCGGTTCACGATGTATCGCTACTTCCGCGACGGCCATGCGGACGGGGCTGCCCATCAGCTCAAGATGGTGTTCAGCCCTGCCACAATGGCGCAGGCTGGGGCCAATACTAGCGCGAGCGCTGCGTTACTCCTGACCAGGACCGACGCCTATCTCGTCGCCGGCACCCCCCTGCGCAACTACGCCAACATAACGTATACCTACTACACTAGCAATTTCGACACCAGCAGCGTCGGGACCGCCGACGGTGGCGTGGGTGGCAACAACGAGAACCTTGAGGATAAGTATGGCGGTACCAATTTCGACGAGACGGGGTTTGCCCGCAGCCAGACCATCCGTAAGGATTTCGGCGGTCTCCTGGGCACCCGGACTTATTTCTATATGGATAAGCCGCTCGATCCAGAAATGGACGATCCGGAAACACCGCCGGGCCTCAATGTCGTCACGCGTATCGCGGTGGAGGACACCAAAGATACCGGCACGCGAAGAATCTACGGCATGAACAGTGGCCGAATGGTCCTGCGCGATGTTTCTGTTGACGATCCAAAGGCCGCTGCGCCGCGGTATTGGTGTACTTCGCTCGTCCGCGGCGAAACCAAAGACGGCAGCACGAATAACACCAATCAGGTGGTTGAGAGCCGCATGCCTTCGGTCCACACGTGCATCGACACGTTGGACAAACTCCGCTCCTTCTTCGACGCCCATGATGACAGTGACTGGGAAAATGAGGATATTTTGAACGCCTCCACCGGTATCATTAATACTTATGCGTACAACGCTGATGGTTTCATGGTGGAGGCGAAAGTCAAGCAGGGCTGCGATGGTTCGGAATATTACCTCCGCGCCTTGGAATACGGCGATGGCACAGCCAATAAGCCAACGTATCTGCCGATCAAGGAATACTTGTACCCGGCAGCGGTGACGTCCAAGGATGATCCAAGCCGCCAGATGATCGAGTACGTCTATACATTCCATGATGCCGATACGGTCGCCCAGCGGCTCAAAACCCGGACGGTCGTCTATCCAATCGTCACAACTGGCCAGAACGGTTCCGATGTGGCCCAGACGACCGCCGAGTATTATGATGATCTTGGCCGACTTCGCTGGACGCAGGACGGTGAAGGTTATGTCAACTATTACTCTTACAACGCCAATACCGGCGGGGTTGGCTATGTGATGGTGGACGTCAATACCGACAGCTTGCCTACGGAGATCACCAACGGTTCCTCAACCTCGACAAACTGGATTTCTTGGAGTGGAGCCGTTCCGTTTACCCACACAGATAGCCAATCGCTGCAACTCGTGACCAAGATCGCCTACGACAACCTGGGCCGTTCGGTCCGCGTGGAAGATGCCGAGGGTATGGTGATATGCACCGCGTACGGCAACAACCAGGCACGCGTATATCCCGGCTGGGACGCCGGTACATCCACCTGTGCCCTGCCCATCCAGGTCACAAAAACCAATGCAGATGACCTGGTGACAGAAGTGTATACCGTCGATCCGACCGGCCTGACTTTCATGGCGAACAATGGATTGCCATATGGTAATGAAAGTGATACTCAGAACCGTTATATCACCTGGACGCGTTACGGCTACAATGCCGTCACCGCCATGCTGGAGAATGTTGATCGGTATCATGACATTCCCGGTTCGCTCACCGGCACAGGCACGATGAGCACGAACTTCAGCCGGACGGTCTATCGTTACGATGCACTGGGCCGGAAAACCCACACGATCCAGGTGGCCAGCGGCACCGACACCAATCTGATCAACTGCACCGCACAAATCACAGAGATCGAATACGACAAACTCGGACGAGCGAAAACAATTTCTCGTGGTGTCGGTAACGCATGGGCAACACTATACAAGGTAGCCGAAAACTTCTTCGATGAAACCGTGGTCGGCAGCGGAATGGACGGCATCGGCGACGGCCTGACGACCAGTTCGTTGGCATACTATGATGCCAACCACATAGACGCCAGCCATGCTTTCAAGACCATCTATCACTACAACTGGCAAGGCCAGCTTCGTGGTGTTGACCCCGGTGCCGCTCCGTACTCCGTTTGGGATGTGGACAACATGGGCCGTGTGACGGCCGTTGCGCAGTACCAGGCCAATCTCACGTGGTCCACGGTAATCGGCAATGATAACTTTGCCGCCAACGTCGCTAGCGATGCGGTCACCTCCGCCAAACGCGGCAGTCTTACGAAGACCTACTATGACAATGTCAACCGTGTCTACCGCGTTGAGATATATAGTGTGGTCGCTGGTACCGGCGTTACTGGCGATAAGCTCGTCAGCGACTACTATTTCAACCGCAACGACCGCGTGGTGGCCAATTACTCGCCGGCCAGTGGTGGGGAGGAATATGCCTATGACGGAGCCGGCCGACAAATCGAGGCCCGTGTGGTGGCCGAACTGGCCGCGACGAAGTACGTCGGTGCGGCGTTCCAGTACCGCAATCCACAACCGGGTGCAGCCACCGGTGGCGATGACGGTGTTCTCAATATCACGAGAATCGAGTTCAACAAGGTCGGCGTCCCGATCAAGTCCATCAATATGGTGATGAACCACGACGACACGACCAATGTGGGTATCCGGCTAGATTCCAATCCCAAAGACTTTATCCAGACGTTCACCTACAACTGGTACGACGATACGCATCGGCTGATCACCACGGCCTACTATGGCAGCGGTGGTGCCAGTTGGACCTACGCGGCCGCACCGGTATATGATTCCGATAATCGCCCAGCCGCCAGCGATGCGACCTGTCTGGTGACGAATTACGAGTACGCCAAGGGCAGGCTAGAAAAGGTCCGCGACCCCAAGGGCCTGTTCGTCAAGTACGGATACGACAACGCGGGTCGAACGGTGAAGGTCGAGGAACTGGACGCAACCCAAACCGTCAATCGCGTCACGCTGACCCAGCATGACAATTTGTCGAATGTGGTCAGGCAGGTGGCCGATCTGAACAGGAACGGCGTCATCGACGCCAGCGACCAGGTCACCACCTACACCTATGGTGATCTCTACAACGCCTCGCTGGTCACTCGGATTCAGTATCCCGATGGCGATGCGGCGGATGACAACGTCAAGTTTGCGTATAATCTGGGCGGCCAGTTGATGACACGGACGACCCAGAAACCCGCCGGCGGTACAGCCAACGTCATTACGTTCGAATATGACGCGGTCCTCGGGCGACCGGAGAAGCAACGGGTTACCACGTTGGGCACCGGCATCGATGGCACGGTTAAGTCCATGAAATACTCGTTTGACAATCTCGGGCGGCAGCGGGCGGTCACATCGTACAGTGACGACAACTGCACCTCAGCCATCAACGAGGTCGCCTTCGACTACACCGACATGGGCGCCCTCGCCGCCGAGTACCAGGAGCACGCCGGCGTCAAGACCGGCGGCACCCTGGCCGTCCGATACACCTACGCCGCGCCGGCCCAGAGTATGCGATTGACGGACATCACCTACCCCAGCGGCCGAAATATCTTCCGCGACTATGGCCACATCAACGACCTGTCCAACAAGATCAGCCGTCTGGCGGCGATCAAGGATAATAGTAACAACGGCCCGACGCTGGCGTCCTATCTGTACAACGGCGATGGCACAATGGTCGTCGAGGATTTCGTGCAACCCAACGTGAAATTGGATTACTTCGGCGGCACGTCGGGCACGTATGCTGGCTTCGACCGCTTTGGCCGAGTCCAGCAGCAACTCTGGCGAGATTACGGCGTGGGCGCGGATAGCGAGAAGTTCGCCTACGAGTACGACTTCAATTCCAATCGCAAGTTCCGCCAGAATATGGTCGCCACCGCGACTGGCAAGAAGCTCGACGAGCTTTACGCCTACGACAGCCTGGATCGGCTGGTGGACTTCAAACGCGGCAAACTGAATGTGTATAACACGGACATTCCGATTGCCGGCGGTGATCGGCTTCGTGGCGAAGAGTGGACACTGACGGACACCGGCAATTGGCAGACGTATCTGGTGGACGCCACCGGCGACGGCACCTACACAACGGCCGTCGACCTCAACCAGACCCGCACCCATAATCTCGTCAACGAACTGACGGGCATCACCACCGCCCAAGGGCAAACCGCCTGGGCCAACCCGTCACATGATTCTCGCGGTAACATGACAAGTGTGCCCCAACCGGCCAACATGGCTAGTACGTATACATGTGCCTACGATGCATGGAACCGGCTGACGAAGGTCAGCGACGGCGCAACCACCGTCGTCGAGTACCGCTACGATGGTTTGGATCGACGGATTCGTACGTTCGTGCCTAACGGTCAGAATTGGACGGTAACCGAATACTACTACTCGGCCGCTTGGCAGGTCTTGGAAACCCGCCGCAACAGCGGTCCCCGAAATGGCGAGCCTGCGCTGGCAAGCACGCTCTACGAACAATACGTCTGGAGCCCGCGATATATAGACTCGCCAATCCTTCGTGATCGCAGCACGACGAACAACGGTAATTTGAACGAACGGCTGTACTACCTGACCGACGCCCAAATGAACGTCACCACGCTGGTGGATGCCACCGGCGACCCGGTTGAGCGTTACACATACGATCCATATGGTAACGTGACAATCTATGACGGTACGTGGACAAATGTCCGTGTATCCTCCGCCTACGCCAACGAGGTGCTCTACTGCGGCTACCGCCTGGACACTGAGACGGGGCTTTATCATGTCCGCAACCGAGTGTATCATCCACTGCTAGGTCGCTGGATTCAGCGAGACCCGCTGGGCTACGTCGACGACGGACTGAACCTGTATGGCTTCTGCTCCAATGCCCCGATCAATCGCATCGACCCGCTAGGGCTGGACGATGTTTTAGACCTGATGGTTGAGTTATATGGACGTGAATCGTCGCAGGCACAAGAGCGTATAAGGTTTCTGAATAGACAACAAGAAGCGATACAAGATGTCAAGACGATTGCGCACGTTATTGCCGAGATTCACCCAGTAATCGTCGCCCACAAAGTTATTACTGGCGTAAATATCGACAATGAACAAGTTGGCACCGGCGAACGAGTTCTGGATGGAGCTGGCTTGGCCTCCGGCATCCTTGGCAAAATCTTTCAGGTGGGAAGACTCGTTAAGGTTGCCGAGGAAGTCAACGATGCGACGAAAGTCATCAAAAATACAAAGCGCGCAGAAGAAGTTGCTGTTGGCACCAAAACCGCCATCAAATGCGTGGAAAAAGCCGCATTGGAAATTCCTTCACCATGGACGCTTCCGCCGACAAAACGTGGCCTTGAGATAGAGAAGATGCTGGGCGGAAACTTGCCGAAGAATTTTCCCGTCATCGATCGTTTCGAGAACGGGATTGCAACAAGCATCAAAAGTGTAGACCTGGCGGCCGAGAGCTATCAGGATATAAAGAGACTGGAGCGACTGCTTGTAAATCACATCAATAGTGTCAGAGAGTTCAAGGGAAGGAATTTTGCCAAGACAAACATTACTTCTGCAATGATAAAGGGGCGTTCCTTGGAAGTTGCGATTCCCCGCGGAGTTGCCACTGAGGCTCAAAGAGAGGTAATTAAAAAGATGGAGACATTCGCGCCAACTCGTGGTGTAACGATCAAGTTTACCGAGATACCATGATGAAGAAAACGTTAGAAGAATCATGACACAGGCCAACCCGGGGCCGCGCGGGAAGGCGACGTGAGCTTGACAGCAGTGTCCCTCACGCCGCTTCCCCGCGACTGCTGTCCTTTCCCCCGGAGTTGACACCAAGACACAATTGAATATACTAGAAAAGATGAAAGTGGTAGCACAGAAACAAGGTGTGACAATCAAATTTATCGAGGTGCCATAATGATGAAAGCGTTATCGGTGTTTCAGTTTCGCGAACGACTGTTGTTGTCGATTGAATCGCATGCAGTCTCAGGAATACGGCTGGCAATGTACTACGTCTACGTACCTGTGGCAATCACGGATGTTCAATTAGGCATGGGAATCCGCTGGGCTCTTGGTTTTTCTTATTCTGGATTACCAAATGACGCGAACAAGGATAGCCCTGCCCCTCATACGGTTGTCGGAGTCAAAACATGGAAGGCGTTTGAAAATGAAGCCAAATGCTGCGAGGTGGAAGATGAGGATGGTATCATTAACCTAACTCCGTATGCTTTGGCACGCGATGGTGGTTTTGAGCCTCGTGAGAAGTTGATTGTGACACTTGATAAGGATGTGACAGACATTGATCTGGGCAAGGCAGTGAGACAGTGTCTAAGCAAATGTGAGTAGGTGAATCAGTTGACACGGCCCAACTCGAGATCGCACAGGAAGGCGGCGTAGCCAGGCAGCAGTGCCCCTCATGCCGCCTCTCCTCACCGTGCACCTGTCGCCCACCGCCAACGCAGGGCCGCCAGCTATCGCCGCGCCAGCTGAACAAATGAATATCGCCGTCACGTTCAAAAGCCCGGCCAACGACGACGGCTTCTCTATCATTACGAACCTGCACCAACGTGGCGCGTTTGGCCGCAGTCACGGGACCTTCGCGATTAGTGCGTTCCAGGTCTCACTGTCCAGAGGTAGTCCCAGCATTTGCCGTCGCCATCGCCTATTTCACGATCTCGCTTTTACCTGTGCCATGCCGGTTCAACAGCAGTGCTAATCCAGCGTGTCGCGCGCAACCCTCAATAGATACAGGGGCTAGCTACGCATAGTTCATCCGATAGATGACGTCACGCGGATCGACGGCGGATCGGTTTCGTGCGTTCATCATGTATCCGGAGGGCACAGAATGAAAAGATGTGAAATTCTGAGATTTGATCGCGTAACATCGCATTTTGTATGAGCTTACACGAGGTGGTCGGGTCGCAATGCCTCATTTGTCAGAGACCGCCGTGCGACGGACTCTGGCGGTCCAACCTCAGCGGGCGGGCACGCGCCGGCAGAGCTGTGCCGATACGGAC
>Ga0123353_10002341_pt1 | contig 23540 bp, 27 predicted proteins | sample TergutLab28metaG_3_FD_92763 | JGI IMG/M metagenome (GOLD analysis project Ga0123353, IMG submission 92763) | Labiotermes labralis P3 segment gut microbial communities from Petit-Saut dam, French Guiana - Lab288 P3 | ecosystem: Host-associated > Arthropoda: Insects > Digestive system > Gut ... | reverse complement strand
ATCGGCATCCCTCCCGGCGGTATGTTCTGGTTGTTCATCGGCATCCCTCCCGGTGGTATGTTCTGGTTGTTCATCGGCATCCCTCCCGGCGGTATGTTCTGGTTGTTCATCGGCATCCCATCCGTTGACGTTCCGTATGGGTTTTGCTGTCCATATTGGTTTTGTTGCCCGTATGGATTTTGTCCGTATTGCTGCTGACTGTCTTGCAGTCGTTCCTGCTTGATCCTGGCTTCTTGTTCGCGAAACGCCATCGTGGCTGCGAGATCGTAGTTGGTGATGTCGTCCCCTTCACCGTTGTCGTTTTTTCCGTCCGGCCCGTTCGACCAAATCGCCGGTTTACCGTCCGGGGTCCGATTCGTCGGATACTCGTAATTATAGGGATTTCCCCAAGGGTCCATCGGAATCTCCGATCTGTCATCAAAATAGGGGCCTTCCCATTTTTTAATGGCATTGGCCATTCGGATTGCGTCGTTATTGCTGTTATTGTTATCGTACATGTTCCCCGTCATCCCCAAGTTATTGTTGCCAAACGAACTGGGTGTTCCCGTGTCGCCCCAAGTTGCGGGAGCTCCTCCATTTCCGAAAGTTCCAGGTGTTCCGGGGACGCCCCCTGAATTGCCAAATCCCGGATTGTTGTTTCCGGCACCAAAATTCGGAGGATTTTGAGTTGGATTTTGCATTGGATTTTGCATTGGATTTTGTGTTATTCCATTTCCAAAACCAGCAGGTTGAGGGACACCATTGTTCCCAAATTGTCCCTGAGGAGCATATTGTTGTGGCGGAAAAGGACTCGGTGTTGTTGGATTCTGATTCGGACCTGGCGGCATGTTGTAATCTTGAGGCCCCGGTTGCGGTTGCTGCGGGTTCTGGTTCGGCATGGGAGAAGCAGGTCCCCCCATTGGTTGCGACATATTATTGAGCGTCGGCCGGAAAAGCAGGGCATTGAGTCCCCCTTGTTCGGGGGTTGGGTACGTTCCCGTATCATCGTGATACAATCGAAGTTTATCGTCGAAAATCTTGATCCAGGCACGCGCGGACCGGGTTCTGGCCTTGGTCACCGCGGTCATGACGTTTGGAACAAGTATCGCCATGATGATGATCAAAATGGCGAGCACGATGAGCAATTCCATCAGCGTGAAACCCGCCAACGGTTTGTGTCGAATGATATTCAGTTTCATTTTTTCTCTCCTTGTTTTATGTATTTTACTTGGTTTATCTGTTTTGCAAAACTTTGAGTCTTGATCTAAAAATTTGATCCCATTTGAAAAATCGGGAGAAGTATTGCAATAATAATATACATCACCGAGGCCCCCATGCACAAGAGCAATGCCGGCTCAATCAGCCGTACAAAGGTTTCCAGTTGACGTCCCACTTGTCGTTCGATGTTGTCCGCCGCGTTGACAAGCACCGTTTCCAGGGCGTTCGCCTCTTCGGCCACGGTGATCATGGCCATGATTTGCGGCGGCATGATCCCGGAATCCCCAAGCGGCTTGGAAAGCGACTCCCCGGAAGAAACATTTTCCGCCGCCTTCACCACCGCTTCCGTCAGGATCAGGTTTCCGGTCGAATGACTGCTGATGTCGAGCGATTTCAAAATCGGGACTCCGTTTTCCAAAAGCGTCCCCAAAACCCGGCAGAACCGCGACACCGCCGAGTTGAGCAGGATCGGTCCCATGACGGGAATTTTCAGTTTTAACCGATCCGTCAGTTTTCGTCCATACGGAGTCGTCATTTGACTCCGAATCCAAAAGAACAGCACCACCACGCCGCCGAGAGCGTAAAGTCCGTATTTCTGGAGAAATGCGCTTCCGACCTGCAAGGTGATCGTGGCAAACGGCAGCTCTCCCCCCTGACTGACCGCCTGGTCGAACATCGGTTGGAACCTCGGCACGAAAAACGTCAGCAGCACAACAACCATGATCGTTCCGACCGTGCAAAGGATTCCCGGATAAATCATGGCGCCAACGATTTTTCCTTTCATTTCGTTGGCCTGTTCCAGGAATTTGGCAACCCGTTTGAGCGAATCTTCCAGAAACGCCCCTTCGGCACCCGCCCGAATGATGTTGATCGTCAAATCGTTGAAAATTCCCGGATGTGCGGCAAACGCCGAGTCGATCGCTTCCCCGTCGGACACCCGGTCGTAGATGTCGGTGAGCACTTCCTTGAACGTCACGTGTCTGGTCTGCTTGATGAGCACCTGAAATGCCGCGAGAATCGACACGCCGTTCTCCAAAAGCTCGGCAAGCTGTTGCAGGGTTGCCGCGACGAGAGCTTCCGAAGGTCGACTCTTGAAAAACTTGAGTTCGATGTGTCCCTTCTTGGCGTCTTCCACCGAAAGTGCAAAAAGCGACTGCCGGGCCAAGGCGTCAAGCACTTCCTTCTTGGTGTTCACGGTGAGTTTCCCATTCACGGTCTCACCGGTCTTCGTTCTGGCTGTGTAAACAAAATCAGGCATTATTTTAAGTGCAAAACTCAAAGCGCGAAGCGCAAAGATGATTTGTTTTGTAATTTAGTTGTGTCATTCTCCGGCCATGTCGAGGATTTTTTGTTCTATATGTTGGCTGAAATAAAAACCAATTTCACGTAACTTTTCGATCAAAGGGCGAATCTCTTTGATTATGCCACGATTTTTTGCACGAAGCAAAACACCAAGGACTCCTGTGATGGGAATACCAAGCATGGTGGCTACCTTTCTTGCTTTTAAGTCGTCAATCAAAACACGACAATCCTTGTATTCCAACGCCAGTGAAATAGCTGCCGCTTCACCTGTTCCCAATGATTCTTCAAAAAGTCGAAATGTTGTTTGTGAGGCGATGGTTGTTTGTCTGATCCATTCAGGTAACGGTTTGCCGTATTCTTCCGCAACTTGATCCGGAATGGTGATTTCCGTATACAATTGGCGCAACAGTTCAAGTCCAACCGTTTTTTCGATGGCGATCAAGCAACTGGTATCGGAAATTACAATCTTATTAGGCATTACGGACATCCGACTCCAAATCTTCAGGGGATTCACTGAAATAGGAGACGCCGTATTTGCCGAGCAGTTCGACGAACGTTTGACGGCTGACCCCGACCATCTCGGCGCCTTGGGCCGCTGAAATGTCGCCTTCGGCATAAAGCCGTGCCGCAAGCATCATGCTGATTTCCCAATCCTTGAGCCGGACATCCTCCGGAACTTTCAGTGTTATTGTTTTCATCATATCTTTACCTTTTCATTCATTTGATTAATCTCCACCAAATCCGTCTCCGGTATCCCAAGCCCCCGGTCGAATTGTCTTGACGAGTTCTTCTGCGTTTTCTATGTAGGTTGTCAATACAATTTTGTCTTTTTTGTCTTTTGAAAATTTCGGATTCCAAATGGTGTAAATCACACTCCCGGCGGCGTAGTATCCACCTTGAACCCGCAGTCCTTCCCGGGGAAGCGTGATTTGTGTTCCGTCCGCCGCGACCAATTGGATTTCATTGTCGTCCAATGTGATTTCGTCACCTGCGTGCTGTAATGTTGTCTTTTCAATGTTACAAAGCAACCGATGAAAAAAGTATCCCATTCCGCACCAGAAAACAGTGAACCCCAACAAGAACAGCGGGGCACGAAACCATACCCCGGGTTCTTGGATCGCGGCTGCGATCAAACCGAACAGCATCACGCCATACCAAAACCCGCCGCAGCCAATCGCCCGGCGTCGTCCCGCTTTGGCGACCGTGTCGAGGGTTTCCTGGGTGTAGTGGCATCGAATCATTTTCATTCATCCGAATCTGTACCATTGACATCCATTCCGTTCCAAAAAATTTCCTCTGCACTGAGGTCGATGTTGTCGTTCCACGAAATTCCGTAACCGCCGGGTTCGACACGCACCGCCGTTTGCAGTGCCGGATGTCGAAACAACAGCGAAAATTCAGGCCGGTTTTCCCAGCGGCGTAAATCATACTCTTTTTCCACGCCATCGGCGAAAACCGCTCGCAACCGAAACGGCTCGACGACGGAAACAGCACAAATGCGATGAAAAACGGGCTTTGTCATGGTTTACTCCAGTCCGGGCAGTTGCATGAATTCCTGCGTGTCCCACATCGTCTGCAATTCGTTTTGGTAACGTTGTCCCCATTCCCTGACGAGCCGCACGGCACGGTTCGGGAGGTCGCCTTCGATCACTTCGAGCGAATCAATGGCGAACAATGCGTTGTACTCGCCGTAAATCGCATGAAAGTGCGGCGGCTGATGTTCCCGTTGAGCGAAAAACATTTTGATGGTGATTCCATAAAATCTTGAAACTGTCGGCATGACATTTCTTTCTTATTGTAAAATTCGTCCGGGGATTGCACTGTGTTTCATCCCCGACTCTTTGCGATTTCATCTTTGCGCTTATTTGAGTTTCCCTGAAAGCAGGTCCCATTTTTTCATGTTGTATTCGCCTTCGGAGAGGGCGCCTTGTTGTTGGAGGCGGTAAAGGTCGTTTAATGTTTCCATGGTTTTCTTCGCAACGTCCGGCGGATTGCCCAAAAACAACGCCTTGCCGCGTTCAAATTCCTCCGCCGTGATGACGCCTTTCAAAAACAGTTGCCCGAGTTTCTCGACCTGCTCCGCTACGTCAACCGGTTGCAGCTTTTCCGGGTTGGTAATCTCGACCTTGACGACACCCGTGCCGGTTCCGTCCAAACGACCACCGGTTATTGCAAGCAAGTCATTGGTCAGGGATTGTTCGGTGTATCTTTCCGGTGCATTGGCCACGAGCCATTTCCCCAAACGGCGGGCTTCCATGCGGAGTTCCGCGTTGTTCGGGTCATTCTTGATTTGGCGTAACACGGCTTCATATTTCCGCTCATATTCCGGGAAAACAAAAAAGGATTTCCCAAGGTGCAGAATCATCTTCCCGAAGACCATGATAAAGCAAAATCCGATAAACAGCGGAACAATCACAAACATGATTTCCATAACACAACCTTAATTTGACGCTTGTTTATTTCATTTCTTCTCACACAACCCGTGGATTGCGCTTCGCTTCATCCCCGGCTCTTTGTACTTTTTATCTTTGCGCTTACTTAAGTTTGCCCGAGAGTAAACGATATTTTTTTTGTTTTCGATAATCGAAATACAACATGACGGTGAATATTATAAAAATCACCGCATTGGAAATGCTCGCGTCGCCTTGAAACACTGCAATTATCGCCAAAATCCCCGGATTGTCGTTCTTTTCGATTTCGTCAAAATGATTGTAGTAATAAAAACAAGCATAAGCAACGGCAATCATGTATCCCGCCATGGCCAAATGATAAATCATTCCCATAAACTGCAACCAGGAACTGCGAAAAATCAGGAAAAGGATGGGAAACACAGGTTGAAAAACGATCGCTGCAAGAAACCACAAGTTCAGCATCGTAAATCCACTGCCAAGAATCATCAACAGCAATATGACGATCTCTGACACATATCCACCGCCAAAAATCATCAACAGTAGTGTGAAGATCGCTGACACATATTGCATCAAGGGTATGACTTGTGACATAAAAGATGTCGCAAGATTCAGCATCAGGAGCAACAATAACAACAAAAAGTAACGGGCAACGATTTTTGTCATAATCAACCGTGGCCTTCTCACCGTCTCTGGTAATGCCGTTGTCATGTCACTCATTGTTCATTGCTTTCCGTGATGTAAATGTTTACCCGTTTGTCCGGGGATTGCACTTCGCTTCATCCCCGGCTCATTGATGTTTTCATCTTTGCGCTCTGCACTTTGCTCTTTGCGTTTTAATCATGTTTTGCCATGCGGACGATTTCGTCGACGGAGGTGATGCCCCAGAGGACTTTGCGCCAGCCGTTTTCGCGGAGTGTCATCATGCCGGCTTTGCGGGCGGCGTCCTTGATGATGTTGCCGGGGGACCGTTGACTGGCCAGGTTGCGGATTTCGTCATTGGCCGTTAAAAGTTCGTAAATCGCAACACGACCACTGTAACCGGTGTGACGGCACTCGCGGCACCCGACCGGTTTGAACGCCTCGACACCGTCTTCGTTGAGTCGGTCGAACGGAAAGTCCTCCGGCGTGTCACCCAGACTCGGGACGTATCTTTCCTTGCAGTGTTTGCAAAGCCGACGGATGAGTCGTTGGGCCATGATCCCCTCGACGGTGCTGCAAACCAAAAACGGCTCGACCCCCATGTCGATCATTCGGGTAAACGCGCTCGCGGCGTCGTTCGTGTGAAGCGTGCTGAACACAAGGTGACCGGTCAACGACGCCTGAATTGCGTTTTCCGCCGTTTCAAAATCGCGGATTTCGCCGACGAGGCAGATGTCGGGGTCGTGACGCAAAATCGCCCGTAAACTCGCCGCAAACGTCAGGCCGACCTTGGTGTGGACCTGAATCTGGTTGATGCCTTCGAGTTGGTACTCGATCGGATCTTCCGTCGTGATGATTTTCGTTGCCTCGTCCTTGATTTCGTTCAGGGCACTGTAAAGCGTTGTCGTTTTTCCCGACCCGGTTGGTCCCGTGACCAAAATAATACCGTGCGGCAGTTTGATCAGCTTGCCGAACTGCTCGTAAACGTCTTGGTCCATTCCGATTCCTTTGAGCGTGAAGTTCATGCGGTCCTTGTCGAGAATACGCATGACGATTCCTTCGCCGTGGAGCATCGGGATGATCGAAAGTCGGATGTCGATTTCGCGGCCTTGCACCTTGATCTTGATGCGACCGTCTTGCGGGATTCGTTTCTCCGCGATATTGAGCCGGGCCATGATTTTGAGCCGACTGACAATCGCCGACTGGAACCGGTTGATCTCGGGCGGCATCGGTTGGGTTTGCAGCACGCCATCGATCCGGTAACGAACCCGCATTCCGTATTCCTGGGCTTCGATGTGAATGTCACTTGTGCTTGCATCAATCGCTTCGGTGAGAATATCATTCACCAGTCGGACAACCGACGCTTCCTGGGCCATTGCCGCGTCGCCGCTTTGGTCCCATTCAAGGTCCTCAAGCATTTCGACGCCGTTTTCTTCGGCGGCCTGGGCGAGAAGTCCGTCAATGGTTTCGGCACCGACGCCGAGATAGGTCTTGATCAGTTTCGTCAGTTCCGACGGAAATGCGACCACCGGAACAACCGGAACCTTGACCGCCGCGGAAATGGCGTCAATGGCGTGAAGATCGAACGGATTCCCCGTGGCAACGACAAGCGACCCGTCAAGATCATAACCGACGGGAAAAACGCCGTACCGATGCACCATTTTCATGGGGAACGTCTGCAAAATCTCCTTGTCGACCTCGGTTTTCGTGAGGTCCAAAAGCCGCATGCCCAGGGTTGTCGCGAGGTGATAAAACGCTTCCTCTTCCGACCGGACACCAAGCTGATTCAAAACCGTGGCAAGCCGACCGCCTCCGGAAAGAGTGTCGCGCACGATTTGGAGTTGACGTTGATTGTAAGCAAAGGAAACTGCCGGATTTTCGGCAAAAATCATCATGAAAACAGACCTCGGATAAGGTTCACAAGGAATTGAAATGTGTAGCGGCAAAAGGTGGGATGGATGTTTGCCGACAAGAGGAATAATCCCCATTATTTTACACAAAAAATCCTTTTTATTCAATAAAAATTACCGCTATTTTCGGCATAACCAACAAAAAAGTGGAATTTTGTCATTTTTTTCTTACGGATTCTTGTTTCGGTACCATTTAGCGCCATTTTTGGAGAACCAAAACAACAGAATTCATATCTTCCGGAATTGGGGCAACGATTTCCAGGATTTCACCGGAAAATGGATGCTCAAAGGTCAGTCGGTGCGCGTGCAATGCCTGTCGGGCAAGGAGGATTTCACCATCAGACTGCTGTCCGGAAATTTCGCCGCGAGTCAGAATTTTCTGGCGGCCGTAAAGTCCGTCGCAGAGAACCGGGCAGTCGATTTGTGCCAGATGAAGCCGAATTTGATGGGTCCGTCCGGTCCGCGGAAGTGCCCGAAGGACCGAAAATCCATGGAACCGCTCAAGAACTTCATAGAATGTTTGCGACTCTTTCGCTTCGGGGTCGTCCTGGCGGATTGCCATTTTTTCCCGGTGTTTCGGGTGAAATCCAATCGGCAGATCAATCAGATCACGATCCAAAGCAGGAACCCCGGCAACAATGGCAAGATACTCTTTACGGATTTTTTTCGTCTCAAATTGTGCGGCCAGCCTAGCGTGAGCGATGTCATTTTTTGCGACAAGAATAGCGCCGGAGGTGTCGCGGTCGAGTCGATGAACAATTCCCGGCCTCGCGGGACCGCGTACCGTGCTGAGTTTGCCCATAAAATGAAACGCCAATGCCCCGACAAGCGTTCCGGTCCAATGTCCCCGTGACGGATGCACCACCATACCGGCCGGTTTGTCGATGACCACAAGGGAATCATCCTCATAAAGAATATTGAGCGGAATTTCTTCCGGCACGGGGGATTCCCTAGGAATCTCGGGGAGACGAAACGTCACCTCTTGTCCCGGTTTGAGCCGATAGGCCGGTTTTCCCCCACGACCGTCAATATTCACGCAACCCGACTGAATTGCCTTCCGGACCAGCCCCCGAGAGTATTGCGGAAAGTGATGCACCAGATAAAGATCAAGCCGCCAACCCGACTCCGGAGACGTGACAACCCGTGCTGATGTTTCCTCTGCCATATTGGCTGGATCATCAACCGGATCATCGCCCAGCTCACCGACCAGATCGTCAACCGGATCATCATCCGGACCACGATCGACCGGACTTTCCCAAGAGTCGTCGTCGAAATCGGGTTTGTCCGGATTCATGTTCAAAAAAGATTCCTCCTGTCGGTTTTTTGTTCCGGAATGATTTTTTCAGAGAAAATCCTCGTGTCGGATGATTCCGGACTCGTCTTCGATTTCGGCATGGGTTTGCCAACGCCACCGACGGATGCCGCGTTTTTTTTCCTTGCGAATTTCAACCCGAGGCTCAACCTTGAAACCGAAAAAAGCACGGAACCGGTCCCACAAAGTGGGGTCAAGCATGTATTCCACTTCCACAACTTCCAGGGGCGGTTCCGGTTCCAGGTAGACCTTTCTCATCGACGTTTTCGGTCCGAAATCACCGCCGCAAACACTGCAGGGAAGCGTATTTTTAGGAGCCGCGACCGCATGTCCGCAACTGCGACACATGTATCTGTACTCCCAGGGACCGTAACCGTAATGTTGTTCTTTCATGGCACTGTTTTCACCGCGAATTGCTTTCCTTGGGTAATTTGAACTGCTCGGGACGTTCTTTCAGGACACGTCGCAACCAGGATTCCGGATATCCGACGTTCGGATACTGACCGTCTTTGGTTCGGACATAGCCGTCATTGTATTTCGTGATCAGATATTCGGCAAGTTCGCGCTAGCGACACGTCACTTTTTCCGCCTGCATGACGGAATAGTCCGTCAGATAGGTTTGCATCAGGGCGGGGTTGGTCGCCGCAAGTTCGACGGCCGTTTTTTCGACCGCCGGCTGCAAGGCGAAAAACGTCGACTCAAGTTCCTTCTGGACGACGCGGATTTCCGGCATCATGAAGGAATACTTGAGATTGGCATAATTTGAGACCAGATTGAACACCCACCAGGCGGAATCCATGGAAAACCGTTCAATCGACCCGCCGATATATGATTTCGGGAGTTCGTCAATCTTGCAGTAAAGCGGAAAATAACACGTCAGGTAGGAATCATCGACACCATACCAGAGGATTCCCCCCACGGCATCGGGCAACCAGTTTCTCGATTGAGAAACGTAGGAAAACCCGGTTTGCTGTGTGGAAATGGGACGTTCCCAGGCGTATTCCTGACCGTCGATTTCCCAAAAGAGCGGTCGCCAGCGTCGCGGCAGTCCGAACTCACCGGCGTCAATTCCCTGGGTCATGTCGAACTCCGTCCCCTCAAAATGGTCGCGCATCAGTTCCATGACATCCGCCGCCGAGAGTTTGCGGTCCGGCCTAACCGACCAGGGATAGGGCGCGGCGTTTTCAACACCACGATGATAATCGGCAGAAAGATTCAAAGAAGGTGCAGCGCGACGAAAAACGCTCCAGACTCGGGACTCGCAAACACGCTTCGATTTGGCATCGGGTGGGGCATAAGCGTCAGCAAAATGAAACGGTTTTCCGGAATTGGGATCGTAGTAACCCTTTTCAATGGCAAAACTTTCAACGTTTTCTGAAAAAACACAATTGGCCGGGTCATCTTTCGGAAAAACCCCGATTCGTGCCTGATTGGCGTGAACGGAAATCTCTCCATCAGGAATACGTTGGGCAACCCAAACGGCCCCCTTTCCCCCGGGACCGGTTCCGACGATCTCCAGCACCCAAGCCTCTTCTTTGTCGGCGATCGAAATCGATTCCCCCAAGTCGCCATAACCATGTTGCTCGACAAGGGTTGTCATGACTGAAATCGCTTCCCGGGCGGTCTTGGCCCGTTGAAGTCCCAAAGTCATCAAAAGCGGATAGAGAAGGGCGCCATCAGGATTTTTAAGCTCCTCGCGACCTTCAAAGGTGGTTTCCGCCATCGCAAGCTGAAACTCATTGATTGCCCCCTGCTCGCTGCTCCCGAGAACGTGATAAGTGTGACCAACCTGCGGAATTGGATTTTTACCCTCAATTTCAATGGCGTCCTCCGGTTTGTGGTCCGCAGCAGGGAAAATTTGAAGCGACGGATAAAAACCCGCCGAATCCGCCGTGTAGGTCAGCATCACGGAACCGTCCACGGAAGCCCCTTTTGTCACCAGAACATTCGTGCAGGCCATCAGTTGTGTAACATTGAAAACCGTCTGAAAAATGATCGCAACGAGCAAGAGATTGAAACGACAGAAACAACGATAACGATAAAAACAAAGACGCGGAACAGGAAGTTTCATGAATTGCCCTCTTCATGGTGGTTTTTTCAAATGAGAGATACACTTTCATTGTACTTCCCACCCACAGTTTTGGCAAACGACAAGTGTTAAGAAAACAGAATGTCAGAAAAAGTAGCGCAGAATTCTATCAAATAGGAAAACAAAGGCGATGATGAAAGGACGACGATGAAATTCAGAGAAAAGCGATCAGAATTCTTCGTGATCAACCCGCATACTTCGTCCCATCACTTCAAGTTCATTGAGAATTTCATCGATTCCATCAACGGTGCGAAGCGACTCCTGAGCCATCTGTTTCTGAAAGAAAGAAGGGACGACTCCCCGCAAAATCACTCGGCCTTCAATTGTCTCACAATTCAAATTTGTCCCTGAAAGATAGGGGTTTCTTTTCAAGACAGTCGCCACTTTGCCATTAAGGAGGGAGTCCATGGTGTTGCTTTCTTTTTTGAATGGTGTCGAAAAATTTTGTGGGACCATGTGCATTGTGGAACCGTCTGGTGAAGCGATTTGTGTAATTTTTATCTTGTTATGCAATTTTGTTCTGCTTTTCAAGTCGTCAGTCTTTGTTGGATCAAGAGGTTGCAAAAAAATAGCACGAAAAATTGACCATGCGGCAAGACTCACTCGGTTTTTTTCGAGTTTGAGGATTTTTTCCCGGTATTCTTGGAAAATGTGTGAGAAACCGGTCATTTTTGAATATAAAATCGAATTTTTTTGGAGAAGTGTGAGAGAATCCTGGTTGGCATTGTGTCTCCCAAGCAATTTCCCAACCCATTTTGAATACGCTTTAGGGCGTGTTGGCACTATCAGGGCGGAAGCCAGCCGGCGGAGAGCGGCGTGTGGAGTCCTTGAAGGACGAGGTCAATCACGTCGACAAGTCGCTCCTGGAAACACCAGATGACCGACCCGACCGAGAGATAAAGGATGGTAAATGCGACAATTGTGTTGACTCCAAACCCGATGGACATGAGATTCAGTTGCGGCAAAGTACGTCCTAAAAGTCCGATCACGAGCATGGAAATCAGTACACCAACCATGACCGGAGCGGCAACCCGGAATGCAAGATTGAATGACAGACTCAAAATCACAAGCAAAGCGTCGGCGACATGGACAGGAATTGTTCCACCCCCGGGAGGGATCGTTTGAAACGTGTCGAGCAACCCCATCATGGTGAGCTGGACACCGCCGCAACTGACGAACGCAACGAGTCCCAGCGTGTGTAAAAGACGGGAAAGAAGCGGGAGGTTTTCCCCGGAACGTGGGTCGAAAAATTGAGCGACGTTCAGACCGCCGAGGTGTCCCATGATTTCGCCGGCCACTTCCAGTCCCATAAAAAAAATATAGAGTCCGACACCGATCGAAAGACCGATCATTGTTTCGGCGGCAAGCACCACGATATACATGGGAAGTGATTGCGGCTCATTCACTTGAACATTCCATTGCGAAGGCATGACCAGAAGTGCGAGTGAGAAAGCGAGTAACGCCCGGAATCGCACAGGAATATCCGCCGCGCCGAACACCGGTGTCATGATCACAATCCCGCTCACCCTGGCCATAACCAGTGAGAAAACAAGCACTCGGGATGTGTCGATCAGTTTGAGCCAGTCCAAGGTATTTTAGTCCAAGGTATTTTAGTCCAAGGTATTTTAGTCCAAGGTATTTTAGTCCAAGGTATTTTAGCCACGGAAAACACGGAGAATCGCAAAGTGCAAAGATATTTTTCATTTTGCGCTTTGCACTTATCACCTTTTGTCACATAAACGGATTGAGGTTGTCGGGGATTGTGATGTAAAGGTCGTGGGCGTATTCAACAATTTTGTTGGTTATCCAGGAAAGGAGCCATGTTGCGATAAGAATCATGACGATCAGTTTGAGCACGATTCCGATTGTCTGTTCCTGGATTTGCGTGAGTGCCTGGAACAGACCGGTCATCAAGCCGACCGCAACACCTGCCACCAAAATGGGGGTGGTGATCATGATTGCCAGCCAAATGGCATCACGGGTCAAATCGACGGCGGATTGCGAGTCCAACTTATCCTCCTCCGGATGAATATAACGTAAAACTTCTGATGAGCATATCAATAACGAGATTCCATCCATCAAGAAGGACGAAAAGCATCAGCTTGAACGGGAGCGAAATCACCGCCGGCGGGAGCATCATCATCCCCATTGAGACCATGACGCTGGAAATCACCATGTCGAGGATCAAAAACGGAAGAAAAATCTTGAAGCCGATCAAAAACGCGGTCTTCAGTTCACTCAACATGAACGCCGGGAGCAGTGCCCGCCAGGGAACGTCTCCATAATTTTCCGGCGATGGCACGTCGTCGATATATCGCATGAACAGCCAGATACTGTCGGTGTTGTCGGTTCGATCGATTTGGTCGCACATGAATGCCCGGATCGGTATTTCAGCCCGGGCTGTTGCTTCCTGGAGTGTGATTCGTTTTTCCGTGTACGGCAACACCGCTTCCTGGTAAACTCTCTGCCAAACGGGCGACATGATCAAAAGCGTGATGAACAGGGAGAGCGCCGTGATGACCTGACTCGGCGGCAACTGGGCTGTCCCGATCGCTTGTCTCAGAATCGAAAGGACGACAACGATCCGGACAAATGAGGTGGTCATGATGATGATCGCCGGGGCAAGTGTCAGCACCGTGAGCAGCAACATGATTTGCAGTGTCGGCACCATCCCTTCCGGACTGGTCCAGAAATCAGGCCCGCGATTGAGATAATCCGGCGGCTTGAGGGAAAGATTCTCCTGATCCTGCGGTTCCGTCGGTTGGAATGTCTCGTTCATTTGAACCGGCAGACGACTCGGTGTCGGCGAAGCGGTCGCTGAGGATTGGGCAAACGCGGACGTGGTGAAACCGACCAAAATCAGAAGACAGGCGAAAAAGCCAAAGGTCCAAGGGAAAAACCTCTTTCGCCCCCAACCTTTTTCCGAAAAACCTTCACCCTTTGCCTCGAACTTCACCCCTCTCACCTCTTGCCTTTCACTTTATCTCTGATAAGCCTTGGCCGGGGAAACCATTCCGACGGGACGCTGTTTCATCATCGAAGTGACAGGCTGCATCGGTTGCGGAACATGTTGTTGGATTGGGGCGTTTTGATAAAACGTTGCCGGACCTTGTTCACCGGTGTACTGTTTGAGCACCTGACGGAACATCGCACTGGAACTGTTGGGGTCGTTTTGTTTGCAGAGTCCGACCAGGTGAATCACTTCATCCGGATTCGTGATTTCCGCCACGGCCTCCATTCCATCGGGCGTCACGGAGGCGAGAATCAGTTTTCCTCCGAGACGGAACAGGTGGAGCTGCATTTTCGACGTGAAAGGCACGGAACCGAGTTTCTCGAACACTTCCTTGGGAAGAAGTCCGCCCCCGACGGGAGTCGCCCGTTTCATGAGCCAGGCAAGGATAAAAAAGACGCTGAGAACCACCGCCAGACTCCCCGCAATGGAAACGATCGGACTGATGGAACCGTTTTTCATTCCGAGAAACCCAAATTTGTCCGAAATGGCGGAAGTTTCTTCCTTTTCGGAAGGACTTCCTTGAGTATTTCCTTTGAGTTCTTTTTGCAGAATTTGGTCCGCTTTCGAGTTTTTCACCGATTCCGAAGGTTCCAAGGGGACGGAAGGCTGCAACTCTTGATATTCCGCGGAAGCAACAGGGAAGTCCGATGCTTCCCGCGTGCCTGACACGAGTACAACGGAATTGTTCGGAGCGGCATCATTTCCATAATAGACATTTTGTCCCCCGGACTGTCCCTCGGATAGTCCCCCAGACTGTCGGATATTTCCTGCCGGCCAACGGGACTCCGACATCGGATATTGTTGAGAATTTTGTGCCGACGGAACATCTTGAGGTGAACCGGCAACCTGACGGGGAGAACGGTGTTGATTGCCGGAACCAAAACTATTGGAGAGAAGCCGCTCTTGTTCCGGTGTCATGCTGCTTTCCTGGGCGAAACACTCCATCGAAGCGAAGACAATCGCAATAACAGCAAGAATAGCGAGCCAAAAATCCGAGAAAAAACGCCAACCGCCTGTCGTGTGAACCGTAAGAAGCATCCGTGCCGTTCCTCATGAAAGTCTGATGGTCCGGATTCTTCATGAATCCGTAAAATAACCAATAAAAGATGAGATGGTAAAACTGGTGGCAGTATACTCAAAAACGTTGCTCGAATGCAAGGGCAATTTTATCACATTTTATCATAATCCGGTCAAGTTTTCGGATTGTGACGAATTTGACAAATGCCATGATTTGAATTTTGTGCAAATCGGTAATATTGACATGAACACAACATTTTGCGTTGACAAAGGGCAACGTGTAACGTAGATAAACTTCAACGCCGTAAAGACTTCCTCAACAACGTGAATGAAAACCATGGCAAAAAACACAATCAAGGGAACAATTCTTCTGGTCGATGACGATCGGTCGGTTCTGCGATCAATGTCCGAATGGTTGCGAAGCTGCTTTTATGAGGTGGACACCGCTTCCAATCTTTCTCAGGCAAGAGAGAGTCTCAAAAACAAAGTTTACGATATTGCACTGATTGATATTCGTATCGGTGAAGAAAACGGTTTGTCGCTTCTTGGTGAAATCCGTGACGCCGACGTCGGAACAGCAGTCATTATGATCACCGGTTACGGAACGGTGGAGTCGGCGATTGCCGCCATTCGTGCCGGGGCATTTGATTTCCTGACCAAACCGTTGATTGACGCCGAGCTGGAAATGGCCATGGAACGGGCTTTAAATCAAAAGAAAGTCATTTCCGAGAACAGAAATCTTAAGGAACAGCTTGATCTCCGGTTCGGGCTCGAAAATATTATCGGTCACGATCATCGGATGCAGCGAATTTACGATATTATCGAGAGTGTCGCCGACACCAGAGCCACCATTTTGATCACCGGGGAAAGCGGAACAGGAAAGTCGATGATTGCCCGGGCGATTCACCATCGGAGTGGTCGCCGCAACAAACCGTTTGTTGAAGTCGCCAGCGGGGCACTTCCCGAGACGCTTTTGGAGAGCGAACTTTTCGGACACGTGGCGGGGTCGTTCACCGGGGCGGTCGGAAATAAGGTCGGAAAATTCAAACAAGCTGACGGCGGAACAATTTTCCTTGATGAAATCGGAACCGCCAGCCAGGGACTCCAGGTGAAACTGCTGCGTGTTCTCCAGGAATTTGCTTTCGAGATGGTCGGCGGAACGGAAACCGTTCATATCGATGCCCGGGTCATCCTGGCCACCAATGAGCAACTCGAAAAGGCGGTCGCCGAGGGACGCTTCCGCCAAGACCTCTACTATCGGATCAACGTGATCAACATCGAGCTGCCGCCGCTTCGGGAACGAATTTCAGATATTCCGCTTTTGGCCCAACATTTCATGGAAAATGTTTGCCGGGAATCAAACAAGGAGATCAGCGGCATCGACCCCAAAGCGATGCACCTACTCCAGAATTATTCCTGGCCGGGAAATGTCAGACAGCTTCAAAACGTCATTGAACGGGCCGTGCTTCTTGGAAAACGGGAAGTCGTCACCGTGGAAGACCTGCCGAGTGATATTTCCGGGGGAACGCCGGTCTTGGATCTGAGTGTCATCACCGGGACCAAACTCAAAGACGCCCTGACGAACCCTGAAAAACGGATTATTCTTGAAGTTTTGGAGATGCACAACTGGAATCGGAATGCAACCGCCGATGCTCTCGGGATCAATCGGACCACGCTCTACAAGAAAATGAAAAAACTCGGGCTGGAAGAGCAAGAACAACATATTTCCTGAATCACCGCTAAAAACAGACAGCGCATAAAAAAACCGCGTCACCCACGGACACGGTTTTTTTCTTTTTCCTTTGACGGTTTTTTCAATTCCCAAGTGTTTTTTCAACTCCAAGCGAAATGGGCAAACGCTTTGTTTGCTTCGGCCATACGGTGGACGTTTTCACGTTTGGTGATCGCGGTCCCTTCCTTGTTGTAAGCGTTGATCAGCTCGGTGGCCAATTTTTGACTGGCCGGCTGTCCTTTTTTGTCGCGGACGGACATCAAAATCCAGCGAATCGCCAACGATTGTTGACGTTCACGGCGAACCTGCATCGGAACCTGATAGGAAGCACCACCGACTCGTTTGGACCGAACTTCGATGTTCGGCTTGACGTTTTCAAGAGCCTGCGTGAAAACCTCAATCGCCGGTCTGTCGGCGATTTTGCCCGCAATCACCTCAAGAGCATCGTAAAAAACCTTTTGGGCGACTGTTTTTTTGCCGTCATACATTAAACAGTTGATAAACTTGCTGGCGAGGAGTGAACCGTAAACAGGGTCTCCTTTGAGTTGCTTTTTACTGGCAGTGATACGCCCCATGACTGATAGACCTCTATAAAATTAAGGCTGAATTTTTTATTCTTTAATTCTTTGGGAATTACTTCTTTTTCTTGGCCGGAGCCGCGTTTTTCTTGGCCCCGTACTTACTTCTGGCCTGACGGCGTCCATCAACGGCCGAGGAATCAAGCGTCCCACGGATGACATGATAACGAACACCGGGAAGGTCGCGAACACGTCCGCCACGAATCAGAACGATTGAGTGTTCCTGCAATGAGTGTCCCTCACCGGGAATGTAAACGGTGACTTCCTTGCCATTGGAAAGGCGAACACGGGTAATTTTCCGAAGAGCCGAGTTCGGTTTCTTGGGAGGCATGGTACGAACCTGAAGACAAACCCCACGTTTCTGAGAACAGGCGTCAAGAACAGGCGATTTACTGACAGATCGCTGTTGAATACGATTTTTGCGGACCAGTTGATTAATTGTCGGCATGGAAACTCTCAATTGTATGATTATTGAATCGCGTCAGAGACACCAAATGCTCAACCGACACGATGAAAAGCTCGGAGAATCGAAGGAAAGCGACTAAAATACCGTAAAAGTCGGTTGTGTCAATCCCTTTCGAGGGGAAACTTGAATATCTCGGCAAGAAAATCAAGAAAATTTCATTTTTTCATTTCTGAAACCGGTTCTTTCATTTCTGAAATAAGTTCTTTTATTCCGGAAACAGGTTATGAGGTGGGAGATTTCTGTTCGACAAAGAAAAAGACATAAAATCCGAGCAAAATCGCCCCGACAACCAGGAGCGAGTCGGCGACGTTGAAATTTGGCCAGGGATATTTCCCGATCATGACCAAAATCCAGTCGCGAACAGCGTAAATCGGCGTTCCTTCTGGTTCCCGAAGGTTGTGCAGCCCGAGTCGGTCATACAAATTTCCCAAAATTCCGCCGGTGATCATTCCGAGAACGATTGTCATGAACCAGCTTTTGCTCCCTTGAAAGTACATCCAGGCGAGAATTCCCACGAGGGCGACGCTCGAAAAAATCGCAAACAGGAAAACCAGTCCGTACCCCATCCCGAACAAGGCTCCTTTGTTAAGAATCAGCTGAAAGCCGAAAACGCCTTCCCAAAACCACCAGACATTCGCGTTTTCCTCCGTTGCCTTTGTCAGTTTTGAGAATATCCAGTTTTTTGTTCCCCAATCCAACAGGAAACCTGACACGGCAATCACGCAAAAAAGAAAAAAACGTAATCGACAAAGTGACGTATTGCAAAGTGACATAAATTTATCGGTATTCCTCTTCTTTTGCGGTTGCGCATTTCACACAAAGGGAAGCATAAGGAATGGCATTGAGTCGGGCTTTTGGAATCCGGCATTCACATCCTTCGCAAATTCCGTAAGAGCCGTCTTTTACCCGTTCCAACGCAAGGTCAATCTGTTCGAGAGTCTCGGAACTGTTTTGAACAAGTGAAAGAGTGAATTCCTGTTCAAAATTATCGGTTCCGACATCCGCAAGATGCAGAGGAACGGACGAAAGATCACCGGAAGTTTCGAGCCGATTTTTGTTTAAGGCGGTGTCTGCCATTTCCACGACTTCGTTTCGCAGTTGTGCCCGCATTAGGGTCAAACGTTGTCGATATTCGTTCAACTCTTCCGGCGTCATCTTTTTGGTGCTCAATAGACTACTCCTTACATACGTAAAATCCCAAAAAATCGTGCTCATTGTAAAACAATCCCAAAAAATGGGAACGAGGGGGGCAATGATACCGTAGCCGGTATGGGCACCAGCCTTCGGCCTCGCGCAAACGCCCTGTGCTTGCAGGGTTTTCCGTGTCTCGCTTCTGGAATCTCTAACCGGCTTGGATATATGGGAACAAGGAAGAAGGTTTCTTATGGACAAGCGCAGAGTGCAAAATGCAAAGATATTTTTCACTTTGCGCTTTGCACTTGTCACCCACCGGCTCAATCCGATTCCAGTGAAGTGATAGGGGCTTTTCCGATGATTGCGGTTGTTTTTTTCCGTTTTTTGTATTCTCCTTCCTGACGCACTTCCACTTGACGAAAACGCTCTTCCGGAAGAAGAATGTTGTGAATCCGCAACCCGAATTTGTCTCCGATTTTGATCGCTTCTCCGCTGCCAATGGTGAGACCGCCGACCTGAAGATCCAAAAGAGAATCGTAGGACTTGTCGAACTGAATGACCGAGCCGACACCAAGCTCCAGAATCATTTTGATCGGACGTCTTGCTTGAGCAAGCACGGCGGCAACGGGAAGTCTGACCTTGAGTAAACTCCGCGTGAAGCCGGGGAGATCATCTACGGTGAGTTGCTTTGGGCCGTCCGGTTCATAAAGATTTTCCTCAAAAGACATGAAACCGCTTTGTTCTTCCAAACTGTTTTCCTCTTGAGAAATCTCGGAAATCGGTGGTGATTTCATCGGTGGTGATTTCAGTGATTTCTGATCGGGGGGAAGGGTTGCTGTTTCAAACGCTTTTCCTGGGGCTGTAAATGGCCAAACCATCAAGGCTTTTGCTGTGGTGTCGTCATTTTTTTTGATTTCCAGCTCTAAAAAACCGGGCTGATCTCCGAGGGAAGCTCGTTCCAACGCCTCGACCAAGTTGGGAACCGTGGCCGATTGAAAATCGTCAGGAAAAAACTGTTCCGGCAAAAGCGTCATTCCCCATTCTTGGGCAAGTGTTGTCAGCTTGCTCTTTCCTGTGGCATCCGGCGTGTCGCACCAGTCCGGAATAAGTCCCGTCGATTTTGGAATCAGTATTCCACAGCCGATTCCTTCCGTGGTGGGGACCATCAACAGTCCGGGCGACCGAAATGAGGCGTCAACGGCTGAAAAATTGAATTCCCCCGAGTTTTTGACCGCAATCGCACTGATTTTTTGGCCAAATGCCCGTGAAAATGCTTCAATTGCTTCAGCGCCACCTGTTCCGATAGCCGTGCAAAATTCTTTCAATGCCGATGAATTGTACTCGCTCATCGTTGATTCATTCCTGCAACTTCTTTCTATGCGAGAAAATGGCGTTCTTCGTCATTATCGGGATTTTGCCCAAGTTTCCTTGAAACCACAGACAGGAAAAAGGATTGTACGGACAGGAAAAAGGTTTTTTATGATATAAACGAAACATTTTTGAGACGTTAATGAAAAAAATTGCTCTGGAACCGCCTCCGTGCTCAAGCTATAATTCCTGAATCATGTTTCAGTTTCGCTTGACCCCGCTGTTAAAAATTCGTGAAAATATTCGCCGTGAAAGACTGGCGGAACTGACGAAATCGCTTGAGGCGGAAGCCGTTATTCTTGAAAAACTGGAAGGAATCAACAATCAGATTGTTGAAACAAAAAAAGAGGCGAGAGAACGAATCCGTCAAGGCAAAATCAACGTGGATTACATGATCGGTCTTCGTCGTCATGAGGCGTTTCTTTTGGCACAACAATCCTATATTCAGGAAAAGCTGGAAATTTTGCGTCAGGAAATCGAAAAACGAAGACAGGCCGTGATCGAAGCGGATAAAGAAGTTCGTGTCATGGAGAAACTCCGGGAAAAACAAAAGGAACGTTATGATGAGTCGGAACGGGCCAAGGAAACCGTTCTTATGGATGAAATCGCGGGGCAAAAATCATTGCGTGAGGTCAAGCTATGATTGAAAAAATCATGAGAATTCTCGGTGTTGGAACGCTGTATCTTGCGGCGAGTCTTTTCTTTGCGTCGTTGATTCTAGCTGTTTATTTTTGGTACGCCTGGGACTTGAATCGGGAACGACTCATCAAAGCGTTGGCCGTGGCCCAAGGATTTGACCTTTATGGCACGGAACAGAAAATCCGTGAGGACCTCCTTCAAAAAGCGAGCGATATTCACTATGAAACCATTCTTGAGGAACGGGTGAATCGCAATTTGGACGTGAATCTTGCCGACAAGGCCGTCAATGAAGCCTTGGCGCAAATTCAGGCGGAGAGTCGGTCCATCAGTGCCAATAAAGAGGAAATCGAAACCTTGCACGCCCAATTTCAAAGGCAACTTGCAAACCTTGAGGAAGAATCGAAAACCAGAGGAATCGCAGAACTTGCGGGGATTATAGAGAGTATCGATTCGGAACTGGCCAAAAATTATATTCTCGACATGATTGGCAAAGGGGAATACTTCCGGGTGATTTATGTTTTCAGAAGGATGACATCACCAAGAAACCGGGCAAAAATCATCAACGAATTTCAACTGGACGACGAACTTTCCAAGATGGCCGGTGTTCTCCGCCGGATCGGTAACGGCGAACCGGAGGCGGAACTGGTCGAGGCGATGCGGCAGGAAATGGAGCGGATCAAAAACAACACACCCTCTTCACCTTCAAATCCGGGCGGATTATAATCTCTCATGCTTGGGGCACTCCACCTTTGGTCATTCCACGACACAATCGCGGCTCGTGTCCTTTGATTCCCTGGCTCTTGTGTTTTGTTTCCTGCTTTCCTTTTCAACATGATATTTTAATGTTTTGACAATGTTGACATATAGAAAAGCGTTTACGCTTGTCGAACTGCTTGTTGTCATTGCGATTATCGGGATTTTGATCGCGCTGCTGTTGCCGGCGGTGCAGTCGGCCCGTGAGGCGGCGCGACGCATGCAATGCACGAACCATCTCAAGCAAATCGCCCTGGCAACGCAGAACCACCATGACGTGAACAAAACACTCCCGGCGGAATGCAGTTACAGCACAACGGATTACGAGTTATTGCCCATTGGCATGAATTGGAGAGCCCGTATCCTGCCTTTCGTTGAAAAACAAAGTGTTGCCGATATTATCGATTTGAACGACCCCAATGTTGCTGCCGGAACACCACTGACCTTGAAGGATTTGGCACGTTATCGATGGTCAAGCAATCGCATTCTGTTTTATCTTTGTCCGAGTCAAAGCAAGGACATCGCCGACATGCAGCCGACCTTCACGGACAATGGCGAGACTAAAAATAAGTACACGTCTCATTATTACGGCGTTCCCGGGGCGTTGGGAATCATTCCGGGAACAACCGATACGTATTATCACGTTGCCGATACGATGACCGCCTATTCGGCGATGGGAGGAAGGGTTGTCGTCGGTCCCCATGCGGACACCGGAGCAATGATCATCAACGGTCGCTTGAATTTGGAGGCCATCACGGACGGCACATCCAATACATTTCTTGTCGGTGAGATTTCCTGGGAAGGTTTCGGTGGGCATTACGAATGGTCAAGAGGGACAATGTCCAGTGCCGCCGGTGCCCCGATGGTCAGCGCCAAAGGAATCGCCTACGATTGGCCGATCAACTACGGTAAGAACAAGCAAACGACGGATACGATCAGCAGAACCTTTTTGCTGCCAAATGGCACGCCAGACACGCAGAATTATCCCGTCAAAGGTCAAAATACTGCCGGTTGCAGCGTCGGCGGTTTCGGCAGCAACCATGTCGGCGGCGCGAATTTTTCCCTTTGCGACGGCTCCGTCCATTTCGTCGGCGACACAACTGACACGAAAATACTGATGGGTGCCGCCTCCCGCAACGGCGGCGAAATCACCAGTTTGCCGTAAACAGTGCAAAATCAATGTCCCGGTCCCGCGTCACAGAGTTCGACGAATTTGGCAATGAAACTGTGGTATTTGCTTATTGCATCTACCATCATTTTTTTATCTGCCTCGTTTGCCCTCTCGATTATCTCATTTGGCAAACTGGTGGCAACGGTCAACTTCCGAGATGTTTCGTCGATAAAAAAAGCAACAGGAATGACTTGCTCCGGATTCTCCATCGTGACAAACATGCTGCGAAACAAATGGCAAAGAGGCTCGGCGGAATAATTTTTCAACGAATAGCTTATGGCCTTTGATCCCGGGTTTTTCATGAGAAACTCATTCAAGTTTTGAAACTCGTAGTGGTTCGTTCCCGGTGGGGTGTCATAAGCGGCCACAAATTTCTGCAACTTGAATTTCTGTAACTTGTCGGACATGAAATGATCCTGCACAACGACAGTTTGCGTTTGAGGGTCAAGCAGAATCGGTCCCCACTCTACTTGAGTTTTTTCGTTCATAGCCTGTCCGACTTGGTAGAAATTCTTCACCAGCATGACGAACTCGGCGGCGTCGCGGTGTTGGAATCGAAACGCCCGGACTTGCGTTGGGCCGTCCGACAATTTTTCACGCAGGGGATCAACCGGTTGTGGCACGTCATACTTTGCGAGGAATTCCTTGATGATGGGAGTCAAGTCGAATGATCCCGGAAATGTCCCTGGCTCTATTCCGCAACCGGATTGATGCAGACGAGGGCTTCGATCAGGGTTCGGAGCAGTGAGTTTCCGCGTCGGCGGGCATTGTGGACAAATTGGAAAAATCCGACGTAGGCGGGCAGGCGT
>Ga0123353_10002340_pt1 | contig 23545 bp, 20 predicted proteins | sample TergutLab28metaG_3_FD_92763 | JGI IMG/M metagenome (GOLD analysis project Ga0123353, IMG submission 92763) | Labiotermes labralis P3 segment gut microbial communities from Petit-Saut dam, French Guiana - Lab288 P3 | ecosystem: Host-associated > Arthropoda: Insects > Digestive system > Gut ... | reverse complement strand
GGAGAACGTGTTGTCCTATCTGTATCAGGGACAGTATTTACCCTTCTAAACCCTAATCTTGTAATATCAGTAGGTGTTGGTTGTTCAACAGAAAAAATAGATCTATCATCGCTAGCCATAGTAACAGTTGCATCGGTAAAATTATAGAATTTATAGTATAGCTCATATCCTAGGAATACATCAGGATCATTATCAGACCTGTTAGAAATAACAAATATACCATCTGATCCTGTTAATCGGGCTACTGTATCAGGAGGATACAGATATGGATAGGTATTTAAACCGCATTGGAGAAACAATAACAAAGGCAATGATAAAAATAGTAAATATAGTTTATTTTTTATATTAAGGGGTATCATACCCGCCTTTGACATCAAGCAGTTCATAAATAAGTACTGGTTTATTTTTTCCCTTTACCCTTATGTTGTCAAGTTCTCTGACAATAACTTCATCTTTAACCAATGCATAGGTAAATTCACTTATTATAACATGGGTTCCATATTCTTTATTTGTACCTTCAAGACGCGCACCAAGGTTGACATTGTCGCCCATCAAAGTGTAGTTCATCCTTCCAAGAGATCCCATATTACCTACAGTCATTATACCGGAGTTAAGACCAATACCTATATTAATCCGCTTCTCTTTAGGCCAGCCCTCGTTTAGTTTATGCAGGGTATCCATTTGTTTTAACGCGCATTTGCATGCAAGTATTGCATGGTTTTCCTGCGGTAACGGAGCTCCCCAGAAGCACATTATTTCATCTCCTACATATTTATCAAGAGTACCATAGTATTCCATAATTATATCTGTCATGGCTGTAAGATAGAGATTAAGATGATTAACAAGTTCCTGAGGTGTCATGCTTTCAGAAAGAGTTGTAAATCCACGTATATCAGAGAAAAATACAGTCAGGTTTTTATCTACACCACCACGCTCAAGGTTTGGAGTATCAAGTATTTGATCAACAACTGCCGGGCTTACATATTTACCAAACATATTCTTAATTCTTTTTTTATCTTTCTCCTCTGTCATGACTCTGTATACAACAATAGTGAGAAATGTAAAAAATATGCCAATACCAATGGATGGAAAATGGATTATATAATTCTTTGTTTCAAAAATAAAACTTGTTAATAGGAAATAACCCAATAGAGATGCTATTGTAATAACACCTGCCCAAAGTGTAGAGAGCCTTGATGTTATAAATGCTGTATATAATATAACAATAAACAAAATACCAAGATATGCCCATGAAGGTATTTCTTTTAGAAATTTATTCATCAAAATCGTATTCAGTGAATTTGCATGGATCTCTATACCATACATAAGACCATAAGGTGTTGTTTTTTCATCAGAAGCTATACCTCTTGCAAAAGGACCAAGCATAAGAATCTTATTTGCAACCATCCATGTTTTTGGCCATTTGGAAGGATCACTGGAAGGAACGCTTGCTGCATATGTTGAATATGTTCTTACAGGAAAAGTTTGATGCCCGCCTGGATCTGCTGAAGAAGGATTTCCCATAAAATTTATAATCATCTGGCCATATTTATCAATAGGAATAAAAATATCTTCAACTACTTTTTTTACTTCAGGCTTTATTTCTATCCCCTCTTTATTAAATTTTGCTTCTTTCTCTACAAGCTGATAAGGTACCCATTGTTGTTTTTCAACATTAAAATATTGAGGAGAAGGAATTCTTATATACTCCCCTACTTTTACTTCAATATCTCCTGGTTTCTTGTTAAAATATTCTATTGCAAGTGCAAGTGTAATTGAAGGGACAAAAGTATCTATGTATTTTTTTACAATGAAAAAATATTCCCCTTCCCCATCTTTTCCTGATGCTTTTACAGGAGGAGAATTTTTTACTATTTCTTCTTTTAATGATTTTAATTTATCTATGGTCAATGGATATGCTATTGGATGATCAATTCCATTTTTATCTGTCCAGCCAAGTCTTTCAAAAATTGATTCATCAAGTTTATAATCAACTGTAAGTTCATCAATATCTATCATATCAGTAACTATTGAAGACTTTGTTATAAGTCCCTGTCTTCTGTAGACTTTATCAAAATCTTCTCTGAAATTTGCATGACCATAACCTTTTACTGCTTTTGCCAAAGGTTGTAAGGGCGGTTCAAATCCATAATAAGTTGTTACAGTATGCCAATTTCCTGTTACATTTGTAATTTTGCCAAATCTCTCGTATAAAATTTCATGCCGTGTAATATAATCATCTCTGATTGCTTCTGAAGGGGGAATCTCATCAAGTACAGTTTCAAGAAAAACTCTTTTGTTTTCTTTTAATGCTTCGACAAGAAGGGCATCATCATAAGGCCTGATGGAATCAGGTTCTATAAAAAAAATATCTATGAAGAGAGCGCGTTCGCGGTCATTCTGATTTTGTATACGGGCAAAGTTTTTAATTAAATCTGCATGTCTATAGCGGGGAAAAGGCCATTTCCCAAATCTGTTCAAACTTCTAAAATCAATACCAAGAATTAAAATATCAGGAGAAATATTCGGGTTTTGAAATGATTGTGTAACACCTTCCTGTATATATTTTTTCTGTACTACATTTTTTAAATAAAAATTAAAATCAAGCATTTTAAGGTCAAGCTTATTTGTAATATCTGTAAAATATTTTGTACAAACAAGAAGTGAAAATATTAAAAAAGCTATAACCATGCCAAAATATTTAGTCTCAAAAAATTTAAATCTTTTTGATCTTTTTTCTTTCATTCAAGATTTTCCTTTTTATATAATATTCAGAAATAGTGTTTTATTAAACTTTGCCTGCTCCCTTGAGAAAAATTATACGGTTTTTTGAAAAAATTGTCCAATCGCTATCAGCATACTTGTCAGCAACCATATTATAATATTCTATCGCAGTATTAAATTCTTCTTTTGTTTCATAAAGTCTTCCAAGTGAAAAAAGAGCATGCGGAATATTTGGATAATTAGTTGAATAGTTATCTATAATTTTTTTGTAATAGTTAATTGCTGAATCATTATCTCCAAGTTCTTCATAGCAAACAGCTACATTGTTTAATGATATAGGGGCAAGATATGACTTTTTATATTTATTTGCTAAAGCTGTATAACTTTCTAAAGCTTTGTCATACTGTTTTTCTGTAAAATATATTTCACCTTTCATATATAATGCCCGTTGGCCTGCATAATAACTGCTGTATTTTGCGATAATATCATCAAGAGAAGATAGAATAGTTTCCATGAGTTCTGCTTTCTTGGGGTCATCGCTATTTTCTTCAAAATTGCTGAATTCGGAGTTATATTTATCTTCCAATTCTTCAATAAGAACAGTTGATTTTTCTATGATTGATGACTTTATTTCACTGTTAATAGCTATTCCTATTATTGCTAATATGAGAACAATTAATAATAAAAGTAATAATTTACCACGACTCGATAAAAAAGATGAAAAGCTTTTCAAAAATTTCTGTCTTGCTGTTAACTCATTTTGCTGCATTAAATTACTCCTTGAATATAACATCTCATTCAGTTGCTTCGCTACCAATAGGTGCTTCGCTATTTGAAGATGCTAAGCTACCATTAGGTGCTTCGCTAATTTCCAGTTCTTTTATTAGTCTGGAAAGGTATGTCCTTTGTATACCAAGCACATCAGATGTTTTGCTTTGATTCCAGTTATTAGCTGATAATATATCTATTATATATTTTTTTTTGAATTTATTGATAGCTTTTTTTAGGGGTAAAAAGTTATTTTCTTCATTAATTTCAATATCTATGCTATTTTCCCCAATAATTTGCCTTTTTGAAGTAATAAAAAGTCTTTTTAAATAGTTTTTTAATTCTCTTACATTGCCAGGCCAATAATATAAATGCAGTTTATTTATAGCATCATTATCAAGGATCCTATTTTCTCTGCTGTTCTCAATAAAATATTTTACTAGCTCGGGAATATCAGTTTTATGCTCTCTTAGAGGAGGGATATGCAATGATAGAACATTTAGCCGGTAATAAAGATCTTCGCGAAAATTCCCCTTTTTTATCTCTTCTTTTATATTTTTATTTGTTGCAGATATTATCCTTACATCAATTTCATATGGAGTATCAGAACCAAGTTTATCAACCAGGCTTCTTTCTATTACTCTCAAAAGTCTTGATTGCGTTTGAACAGGAAGTTCGCATATTTCATCAAGAAAAATAGTTCCAGTATCTGCAGCTATAAATTTCCCTTTTCTATCAGAAACAGCATCTGTAAAAGCCCCTTTTACATGGCCAAAAAGTTCTGCTTCTATCATAGATTCCGGAAGAGATGCGCAGTTGATCTGTATAAATGGTTTTTTATTTCTTTTGCTTTCTTTAAAAATGAAGTTGGCAAATAGTTCTTTGCCTGTGCCACTTTCCCCTGTTATAAGGACAGGTGCATCAGATTTTGCAATTCTTAAAGCATTATTTTTACAATCAGTAATGATTTTTGAAGAGCCTATTATTTCATAATTAAATTTTTCTATAGGTTGAATACTTTTTGTTACTTTATTTTTCACTGCTTCATAAAATCGCCAAGAGTTGCCATAGGTGTATCATTATCAGACTGCATATATTTGGAAATTTCTTCTCTTTGGATATTCTTTTTATATTCTTTGATAGAAAGAGCCAGCTTTTTCTTTTTAGGATTTATCTCTGTTATTATGGCTTTTATATCATCGCCAACTTTATACTGCCCTATTTCTTCATCAAGTTCTTCATTGAATTTCTCAGATATATTGCTTTTATTTATAAGGCCTTCAATATCACCCTGAACTTTAACAAAGAGTCCAAAATCAGTTTTACCTGTAATTTTTCCCTCAATAACACTACCTTTTAAGAATGTTTTTGATAAAACCTCCCAGGGATTATCTGAAAGTTGTTTTACGCCAAGCCTTATTCTTCTATTCTCTTTATCAATATTGAGAATAACAATATTGATCATGTCGTTTACCTTTAATATCGAAAAAGCATTTTTTACTTTTTTTGTCCATGAAATATCATCAATATGGAGGAATCCACTGATCCCTTCTTCAAGTTCAATAAATGCCCCTGCATTGGTTACTTTGATGATTTTTCTTTCAAGTTGCATTCCTTCAGGGTATTTATTTTCCATTGAATCCCAGGGATTTTCGAGAACCTGTTTTATTCCAAGAGATATTCTTCCCTGTTCAACATCGTAGTTAAGTATCATGCACTCAGCATCATCGCCAATTGCAAAAAGCTCTTTTGGATGGTTGATTTTTTTTACCCATGAAAATTCAGAAATATGGGCCATTCCCTCAATCCCATCTTCAATTTCAATAAATACTCCAAAATCTGTAAGCTTTGTAACTTTTCCTTTTACAATATCGCCTACACTATATCTGCTTAAGAAAGTATCCCATGGATTTTCTGAAAAATGTTTTAATGAAAGATTGATTTTATTATTTTCTTTGTTGAGATTGATTATTTTTAGCGTGATTTTCTGGCCTTTTTTTACATAATCTTTTGGTTTTACAACATGTCCCCAGCTCATATCATTTATATGAAGAAGTCCATCAAATCCACCAAGATCAATAAATGCTCCAAATGAGGCTATACTTTTTACAGTTGCTTCAACAGTATCGCCTACTTTTGCTGTGTTAAAAAACTCTTCTTTCTTGTGAGTAAGTTCTTCAAGAATATAACTTTTGCGGTTTAATACAATATTGATTTTTTTATCGCTGTAAAGCCTTTCAACATAGAATTTATATGAATTATTGATATATTCTTCTGGTTTTTCAACTTTTGCTATATCCATTTTTGATATAGGTACAAAAGCTTTGACATTATATCCTAAAAGAACCTCAAAACCACCTTTAACATCTTTGCTAACTGTTGCTTCTACAGAGGTTTTTTCCATGAATGCTTTCTTGAGGTTTTTCCAGAACTCTTTTTCATCAAATTTCTTTTTGGAAACAATAATGTTTCCATCTTTGCTTTCTTTTTTTATAAGGATAACATTAACATTATCCCCTACTTTAGGAGCTATTTCAAATTCTGATAAAGGTATTTTACCTTCTGATTTGTAGCCGATATCTACAAAAACAGTCTCATCAGTAACTTGAATAACATGTCCTTGTACAACATGCCCTTCTTCCAGTTCATCGAGAGATTTTAAATATTCTTCCTGAAGATTCGTTTGATTGATTGTTTCTTCATTTTTTGTGATTTCTCTCTCTTCCATAGTTGGAAAAACTCCTAATTTAATTAGACTTTTCATTTATTTATGATTTTTTATTTCAGACATAACTTTCTCACAAACTTCGTCTATGGTCAAGTCCGAACTATTTAAATAAATTGCATCTTCAGATATTTTTAATTTACCAAATTCTTTATTTTTGTCTATATTGTCTCTTGTTTTTATATTTTCTTTTATTTCTTCCAGTGTTTTGGCGCTGGTTCCCTGGTCAAGCCTCCGTTTTGACCTTTTTTCAATCGAAGCATCGAGATATATTTTTACTTCTGCATTTGGAAATACGACAGTTGTCATGTCTCTTCCTTCTGCAATAATATTATTATTTTTTGATGATTTTTGAATCTGTTCATTGATTCTATATCTAACATCGGTTATTGCTGAAATCTGCGCTACAATTGCATCTACAGCGTCGCTATGGAGAAATTTTTCAACATCTGTGCCATCAAGGCAAACTTTTTTGTTTATAATTTCTATTTTGTGTTTTTGTGCAGCTTTTATAATGCTATCTTTATCTGAAAGATCGATTTTTTCATTGATAACAGCATATGACAATGCTCTGTAAAAATTACCTGTATTAAGATAAAAAAAACCTGTTTTTTCTGCTACTTTGGATGCTATTGTACTTTTTCCTGCTCCTGCAGGACCATCAATCGCTACTATCATTTTTTTTCTTACCTTCAAGAAACCATTTTACTTCTTTTTCCGAAAGATTTTTATATGTTCCTGGTTGTAATCCAGATATTTTTACACAACCAATTCTTATTCTTTGAAGTTTTTTTAGCTTTATTCTGTAATGGGAAAAAATATTTCGGATTTCCCTATTTTTGCCTTCAACAAGAATAAGGCTTACTTTATTACTGGTTTTAATCAAGTATTTTTTTATTTTATATAGTTCCCCATTTATTCTTGTCCCTTTTAATAGTTGTTTTAGAATTTCCTCATCTATGGGGTCGCTTGTTTCTGCAATATACTCTTTTTCAATTTCCGATGAAGGGTGAGAGACTATTTTTCCAAAATTGCCATCATTTGTTAAAAGAATAAGACCTGAAGACATATAATCAAGTCTTCCTATAGTAAAAAGCCTGTAACTTGAAAATTCTTTAAAAAAAGACATTATGGAAGTTCTCCCCTCCGGGTCGCTATTGGAAGAGATAACTCTGGCAGTTTTGTAAAATGCAAGATATATTTTTTTAGTTGTTGGATGGACTTCTCTGTTTCTGTAATAGACAATATCTTCGGGGAATACTTTTTCTCCCATTCTGGTTATTGTAGTATTATTGATTCTAACTATACCTTGTTTAATAAATTCTTCGCATTTTCTTCTTGAGCCAAGTCCGCAATTTGCAAGATAAACCTGTAGTCTTATGCCATTATCGGATGTTTCTTCATTTTCGTTTTCTGCAGATACTTTGTTTTTAGCCATTGAGTTCAAACCTCTTTGTATCAGTATCGCTTAATTTTGGGAGATCAGCTATGCTTTTAAGTTTAAAAAGTGTTAAAAATTCCTGTGTTGTACCGTATGTAACAGGTTTTCCAAGAATATCTTTTTTTCCAACTTCTTTGATTAATTTTCTTGATAAAAGAAGCCTTATCATTCCATCTGCGGAAACACCTCTAATATTTTCAACTTCTGCACGGGTTATAGGTTGTGAATATGCGATGATAGACAATGTCTCAATTGCTGCGCGGGAAAGTCTGTTTTCATTTTTTTTGCCATACTTTCCTTTTAAATATTCCCAGTATTCAATCTTTGGAATAAGCTGATATCCTCCGCCTATTTCAGAGAGTTCAAGACCTCTGTGTGCATCTGTGAGTTTTTCCTTAATATTTTCAATTGAATTAATTACAACTTCTTTTGACAAATTAGTTATTTTTACTAGAGAGTTGAGATCTATTGGGCTGCTTTCCAGGAAGAGAATTGCTTCCAGCAGAGCTTCTTCTTTTTCTAATTCCATCAACTTTCCTTGCCTAAAGGTGTTTCACTATCTAAAGATGTTTCACAATCTAAAGATGCTTCGCTATTAAGTAAGCTTGTCTCGACGGAAGTCGGGATTGCTTCGCGACCTGCAGGTGCTTCGCGACTAACATCACTTTCAACAGTAACATTTTTATGTTGATATTTTTTTATCCGAATATCACCAAACATCCGATTCTGATAAACAGATATCAATCTATTTTTTACAGAATCAAGTACTGCCATGAATGCGCAGACAAATTCCATGATAGATGAATTATTCTTGATAAGTTCAGTAAAAAGTATTTCTTGTTTTTTATCAAGCAGTTCATTCATAAAAGTAATTTTTTCATTAAGAGTAACTTCTTCATATAAATCTAATACTTGTTCGTTTGAAAGGCTGCTTATTATCGATGAAAAAGTTTGGAGCAGATCCCAAATATCTATCTCTTCCCATAATTCATCATCATCAACAAATGGAAGGTTTCTCTGATTACTTGTTCTTTCAATTATGAATTCAGACTCTTTTTCTTTGTCGCTCATTAATTCTGAGAGTTTTTTAAATTTCTGATACTCGATAAGTTTTTCAACAAGTTCTTTGCGCGGGTCTTCAAATTCTTCATCAAGATCTATTTCTATCGGAAGCAACATTCTCGATTTTATATATAATAATGTGGCTGCCATTGTATAAAATTCCGAAAGATTATCAAGGTTCTTTTTTGTAGCATATTCAAGGTAATGAAGATATTGTTCTACAATTTCAGCTATTGGTATGTCATATATATTGATTTCTGATTTTTTTATTAGAAAAAGAAGAAGATCAAGAGGCCCTTCAAATTCTCCAAATTTAAATTTTTGCGTAGCACCTTCAGGTTGCGTAGCATCTTCAGATTGTGAAACACCTTCAGGCTGCGTAGCATCTTTAGACTGTGAAACACCTTCAGGTCGCGTAGCATCTTCAGGCTGCGAAGCGCTCCCGACTTCCGTCTGGACAGGTTTACCTGGTTGCGAAGCATCAGGTTGTGAAATATTTTCAGGTTTTGAATTATCTTCTGTCTGGGTTAAAGACATCCTTACACTCTCATTTTTTAACTATTTTTATATTTTTCAATATATCGATTTGATTTATAAAAGTATATACCTTCTTTCTCAAGTGAATTTAAAAATTTATCATATTTTTCCACTGTAGAAGGATCTTTCAGGTTTTTATCAAATTCAAGGAGCGGAAGAAGAACAAAAAGTCTTTCTGTAATCCCTGGGTGAGGTATTATTAGATTTTCTTTGTTAATGATATGGTTTTCAAATAGCAATAAATCAAGGTCAATATTCCGTGGCCCTTTGGGAAGCGCTTCGCATCTCTCTCTTCCAAGTGAATTTTCTGTTTTAAGAAGGAGTGATAAAATTTGCTCTGGGGTTCTATTTTCTTTAATTATCCCTTTAAAAACTGTATTTAAAAAATCAGGTTGGTCTTTATAATATAGGGCTTTTGATTCATAAAGAGATGCTGTTTCTAATGATAAAAAATATTTATTTAATAATAAAAAAGCTTTTGCAATATTATCTTCTCTATTGCCAATATTGGAACCGACTCCTATATAAACAGTCATTTTTTATTTCCATTCTCAAACCATGTTGTACCTGTTTTCATAGGCATGGGGTAATCAATAGCACCAATAATAATATTAAAAGATCTACCACAAACCACACCAATCAACACGAACTTGCGTTTCGAAATATTATAATTGTTCTTAGTGTTCGTGAGGTTCGTGGTTAAAATCTTCATGCTAATATTTTGTACTTTTTCATGAGATTTTATAAGATATAAATCAATTATACTTTTTCAGTTGATTCAATAGGATTTTTATCTTTTTCTGATGTTTCATTAGATATAGCCTGGAAAAGTATTGCTCTAACCTTATTTTCTATCTCCTTCATAAATTGAGGATTTTTCTCAATAAACTCTCTTGTATTATCTTTTCCCTGACCTATTTTCTCTTCTCCATAAGAATACCAGCTTCCGCTTTTTTGAATAATATTGGAGTTTACAGCAGCATCAATAAGAGAAGAAATTGCAGAGATACCTTTGCCAAACATTATTTCTAGCTCTACTTTTCTAAAAGGGGGCGCAACTTTATTTTTTACAACTTTTACCCTTACTCTGTTTCCTATTGCCTCATCAGCAGATTTTTCAATGGTTTCAATTTTTCTTACTTCAAGTCGGACAGAAGAATAAAACTTTAATGCATTTCCTCCTGTTGTTGTTTCAGGATTTCCAAACATGATACCAATTTTCATTCTTATCTGGTTAATGAAAATAAGACATGTATTTGATTTTGAAATAATTGATGTAAGTTTTCTAAGAGCCTGGCTCATAAGTCTTGCCTGCAAGCCCATGTGGGAATCTCCCATGTCTCCTTCAATTTCTGCCTGCGGTGTAAGAGCTGCAACTGAATCTATAACAATTACATCCATAGCTCCTGATCTTACAAGAGATTCTGTGATTTCAAGAGCTTGTTCACCAGTATCTGGTTGGGAAACCCATAGGTCTTCTGTATTTACACCAAGATTTTTTGCATAAACTGGATCAAGCGCATGTTCTGCATCTATAAAAGCAGCTACTCCGCCATTCTTTTGAGACTCTGCAATTGCATGGAGAGCTAAAGTTGTTTTGCCGGAAGATTCAGGTCCAAAAATTTCTATAATGCGGCCTTTGGGATAGCCTCCAATTCCAAGCGCTGCATCCAGTGTTATTGCCCCTGAAGGGATAACCTGAATATTGCTGCTTTCAGGCCTTTCACCAAGTTTCATTAAAGAACCTTTTCCAAATTGTTTTTCAATTTGAAGTTTTGCTGCTTCAAGGGCTTTTTGTTTTTCAGAATCATTGTGTTTTACTTCAGGTATTTGATTTTCCAATTTTTTTGCCATTTGTATATTTTCTCCTTCATAAGATAACAATAACAGCAGTTATAATACTTCAATTTTGATTAAATAAATAGTCTCCTGCCAGAAAGATTGTTATCTTTTATTTGCTTGATTTTAAATTTTCCATATTTGCTTTACCAGATCAATAACTATTCATATAATGAAAATGATGTTAGTAAAATATTTTATAACACTTTTATTTATAATCTTGGGAATGATTTTTAATAATATTTTATATGCGCAGGATATTTCAAAAAATAGTGATAATGAACCATCCAACTGGCTTGAAACCAGTAGCAGTAAAGATGACATTATAATAGCTTATTATTTAGATGGTGCTGGTTTTGAAGAAAAAATAAGAGCAATAACTTATTTAGCCAAAAGAAAAGACAGAGATTTTTCACTTCTGATTGATAAAATATATTATCTGGAGAGTGATAATAAAAATGAAAAAGAATATATCTTTTACCTTATACTCGATAATTTATTTATAGATGAGGAATCTGTAGAAAAGTCCAAAGATTCTTTTCTTATTGTGTGTGAAAATATTGCTAATTATAAAAACTCTATTTTAAGAAAAAAAATAATGGAAAAAACAGTTTTACTTGATAAAAAATTAGCTGAAAATATTCTTGTTAAAGAAGCCCTGTTTCTCTTAAATGAAGGGAAAAAAAATAGTATATTTAATTTAGAGATGCTTGAAGAGAGCAAAATATTTTTTATATATTCAGGAAAAATTGATTCATCTGTTCTTAATGATTACAAACAGATGATCTATGTTACTGTATCCAATATTCCGGATTTTCCGTTTTAAAACCATTTTTACGTTATTGAAAAAATGGCCTCAAAGAGTTGTATATGTATCAAACTTTAGTTTAATTTCTGTATTTACTTCTCCGCTTCCATCAGATCCAAGTCCTCTAAAAAAATTGCCCCAATTGTAGTCTGTGTTTGAATTGTCAAAATAGGTGGGGTCTTTGCTGGCGTCATAGCCATAGCTTTCTTTTGCAGTATAAGGAATTTTTATAGTTACATTTTTAGCTGCATCTATAGAATAAAATATAAAATGACCAACAGTTGGAGGATTTTCTCCTAAGGTTATTGTGAGCGCGGTTGTTCCTGTATAATTGAAGAGACTGATGCCTATGTTCGTTGCCTTTGGGAAATAAATACTTTCAAGTTTATTACAAAAAATGAAGGCACGACCACCTATAATAGTTGTTTTTGGGAAATCCACGCTTTTAAGGTTAGTGCAATTATCGAAGGCGAAACTACCAATTTCAGTAACACTACTGTCTGTTATATATGAAAGATTGGTAAAATCATTGAATGCTCTGTAAGTACGAGAAGCCCCTTCTTCTATTTTTTCAGCGATATTGGGAAGAATTATAGATACTATTTTACTCTTACCTGTAGATACAGAATAGTCTGGGTCAAACACTTTGCTGACATTCATTGTACAATTTGATAGATTAAGATCTACAAATTTGTTTTTATCAGCAATTACTACAAGCATTTTTTGCCAGTTGCTGGAATTCTCAGTCATTGTACCCAGATCAAAGGAGATCACAAGAGTTATTGGATTATTTACTGTGACGCCCCCTGTGTGAGCAGCTAAGGCAGCTTCCATAGCCGCAATACTATTAGCAGTAATAGTTCCAGAACCTCTATTATTATTTCCAGTGTTGGAACCAGAGTCGCTGTTGTCGAAGGCTATCATGCAAAAACTGATAATTATTACAAGAAAAGCAACTCCGAAAATCCTTGACGCGTTATTCATAAAATTCTCCTTTTTTATCTATGTTTTGGCTGATGCGAATCAATAATAATCGTAACAGGACCATCATTTATATACTCTACTTCCATTAGCGCACCAAACTCCCCTGTTTCTGTTTTTAGGCCACTATTTTTAATCATCTCTACAACTTTTTTATAATAACTATTTCCTTTATCAGGTGGAGCAGCTTCATTAAAGGAAGGGCGTCTCCCCTTCCTTACATCTCCGTAAAGTGTGAACTGGGATATAACAAGCACCTCGCCTTTTATATCAGAAACCGAAAGATTCATTTTTCCTTCAACATCATTAAATATTCTTAAGTTTAATATTTTGTCGGTAATATAGCTGCAATCCTGCTCTGTATCATTCACATGTATGCCAAGAAAAACAACGATCCCTTTTTCTGTTTTTCCTATAATTTTATTTTCTGTTTTTACAGATGCATTAAAAACTCTCTGAATAACAGCTCTCATCTTAATAGTTCCTGAGTGTTATGGCTTTTAATGTAAGGTTGTTCTCTTCGGTTTTTAGTTGTCCAATAATATCATAGGAAAACTCTTCATTAAGAACAATGGGAGAATCTATTGTAACACTTATTATACCTTCAACTATTCTTCCAGAATCATAACCAATAAGAAAATCAAAAGAGGCGCTTTTTTCAAATATTCTTATATTTGCAATTTTCCCTGACCACTTCACAAAACAGTTATTATATAAATATGGATTTTCAGATGCCATTTTGTAAGTTATACTGTTTTTAAAATATCTGAAATCTGGTTCTTTAAGATAAGTGTCCAAAAGGCGGGCTTTTTCTTTTACAGATTCCGATGCATTGGAATTAAGAAGTTTATTTATAGCTATCATTGCTTCGTTATCTTTTTTATCAATAAAATATTTTTTTGCAGATTCAAATAGTGCTACTATTTCTCTTGCCTGGAGTTCAATTTTAAAATCACCTGTTGTAACAATATCATTAAGATTTCTGCTTATTGTAAGCTCGGGGTAAAGCTTTTTTGAGTTATTTATATTTGTAATTACATATTTTGATGTTAAAAAAAGAGTTGTTAAAATTGTCAGAGTAATAAAAATAATAGATGCATAGCGAAAAATATTATAAAACTTTGCTTTTTGTAAATGAGGTAAAAATTTGTGGAGATTTTTTGCAAGAAAATCTTCAGGTATTTTTTTTACTGTTTCTGATCTATTTAAAATATCAAGAGATCTTTTTGCATACTTATTTTCAGGATCTTCATCAAGTATATCAAGCCATATTTTTATAGCATCAGATAAATTTCCATGTTTTAAATGGATAACAGCAAGTCCAAGCATTTGATTTGAATTGGGCTTGATTTGAAGTGCTCTTCTTAAATAAGAATTTGCTCCATTAAAATCACCCAGAAAAAGGCATGACATACCCAGATAGTAATAAAACTCTTCATTTTCCCTGTACTTGAATACTTCGGGTTGAAGCAAGCTTATTACATCAGAATAATTGCCTTGTTTGAATTTTTTTTCAGCTCTTGTTAAGTTATTACTCATTTAATAAAAACGCCTGATAAATAATTATTTTATGCTGATTATTTTAAAATATTTCGCGCTAAGGCGCAAGAGGTGGAATGAGTATAAAAGATGGACTAAATAGCTCCACCGCTTCTAATTATCATGGCTTCCTTTTTAGGGTCATTAGCATTAAAAAAAGCAGAAGCAGTTATAAGAATATCTGCCCCAAGTTTTATAATCTCTCCTGATGTTTGGCTATTTACCCCGCCATCAACAGATATCTCAAAAGAAAGATTTTTTGTTTTTCGGATTGCATCCAGCTCTCCAATTTTTCTGATAGCTGAATGGATAATTTTCTGACCTGCAAAACCTGGATTTACTGTCATAACCTGAACAAAATCCACAATATCGATTATCTCTGAAAGAGCAGCTACAGGCGTGGAAGGGATAATACATATACCTGCTTTGGCTCCCCCATCCTTTATTGAGCTTAAAGTTTTATTGACGTGGATATCAGCTTCTATATGGAATGATATTGCATCTGCACCTGCTTTAAGATAGTCGTCTATAAAGCGGTCAGGATTATTGACCATAAGATGAACATCGGTTGGCAGTTTTGTTATTTTTTTAAGATCAGTTAAAAACTTGTTTCCAAATGTGATTTGAGGAACAAAATGGCCATCCATTACATCAACATGAATAGCATCTACTCCGGATGCTTCGCAGAGCTTTACTGCTTTATCAACATTGCTTAAATCTGCTCCTAAAATAGAGACAGATATTTGTATTTTTCTGTTAATTGACATAGCTAAAAAGTTATCAAATTAATTTTATTAAAGCAATTAAAAAATAGCTCAATTGACCTATTTCATTTTGGCAAGTATAATAATAATGATAAATCATGGATAAAAGTATAACTGATGTAAAAGGAAAAATTGCATCATTATTGCAAGTTGCCAGGGATAGCTTAAAAAATGGTGATTTCGAAAAAGCTAAAGTTGAGATAGAAAAGGCATTTTCTATAGATTTTAATGAAAAGCTTGTTATAAATGGGCTTAAATTTGTTAATTTCTGGATCGAAAGAAAGATGCGTTTTCAGACTGTTGAAGGTCATTATGAGCGTGGTTGCTATCTGTTTAGGCAATGGAAGGCTTTTATTGCTTTTTCAGCTAAATTTGATACTGCAGATGATGAACTTACAATTTATGCAATAAAGTACTGGGTTTTTAACCAGGCTCTTCATCATTTTAATCAACTGCTTGAGAATGGTGCTGATGATCCGGAAATATTAACCAAGATTGGATTGTGTTACAAAAATTTAGGAGATTATTGCCGCGCTCTTGAATATCTTGAAACAGTAATGCAATCAAAGACAGAAGATGCAGAACTAATGGCAGAAGTTGCAGATTGTTATGCATTTATTAATGAAGTTAAAGCATCAAAAATATTTTTCAGGGAGGCTTTTTTTATTGATCCGCAGAGCATTGATATTTGCTCTCTTGAATCTCTTCTTATTAAAAAACTAATTGGAAGGGTAAAATCGCTTGGATTCAATGAAAAGTTTCTAAATGAGTGGATCCCTATTTATGGGGTATTGTATGGTGTTTTTAATGTAAAAAGAGAACTAAAAGTACTTGAGCTTGGAAAATTAAAACAAGCAATAAGCGCGCTTGAGCATCAGTTTGAAGAAGACGTGGAAAACAGAGGAATAACGATTCCAAGACTTTTAAACAGATATTTTTGGCTTATTGATTATTATATAAGTACAAACAACAGCAAAGACAGGATTGAGGATGTCTTAAGAAAAATCAATAAAATAGATCCTTCTGTGTATGAGCTTTACTCAAACTAAGCTTCCAATACGAAAGATTATTTTCTTGTAATATAAAATTCTGGAGAAAAAAAATGAGTTCAAACTTGCTTGAGAAGATTAGTCAGATGCTTAATGAAGAAAAATGGACACGTGCTACAATAAAAAGTTATTCAATAAATAATTTTAAAGACCTTAATCACCTGATAAAAGACTCAGGCGATAATGAATCTTTGCAAGAAGTCCTTGAACTGTGTGAAGAACATCTGGTTCATTCAAAAAACTCTATTATTGCATTATATATTTCAGGAATCCTTTCACTCTCAAAACACGTTATTGATGATTCAAACATTATAGTCTTGATCAATATTTTTTCTGATAATCATAAATGGAATATTGTTGAATATCTCTGCGAAAGAATTCTCGACTATGGTGATAATAAAATTGCTCTGAGAATGCTTGCTGAGTGTTATGAAAATGAAGGAGAAACTGATAAGAAAACTGATGTATGGGAAAGGCTTATAAAAGTTGACTATGATGAAACTGAAATTATAAAACATCTTGCTGAAAAACATGAGGCAGATGGTAATACAGAAAAAGCAATAGATTATTATAAGAAAGCTATACACAGATATGCAAATAAAAAACAGTTTTCTGCAATAAAAGAGCTATGGCCAAAAATTATTGAATACTGTCCGGATGAGATCGATTTCTTTTATCATTTAACTAAAAAAGTAACAAAGAACATAAGCGAAGAAAGAGCTTGCCAGCTTCTTGAAGAACTTTATGAACATTATAAAAATAGAAAAAACTGGGATTATGCAATAGATATATTAAAACATATACTTACCTTTGAACCTACAAATAGCGATATGAGAAGCGAAATAATATATTGCTTTACTCAGAAATATAGTTATCACAGCCAGGTCGAAGAATATATAAAAATATCAAACCTTTCCCAAAAATGGAGAAACATTCACGAAGCAATTGCTGATTTTGAAAAACATATCTCTTTTGAAACAAATAATTTTGTATTCCACAGATCATGGGGAATAGGAAAAATTATAGATATCAAAGGCGATAACGTTGTAATTGATTTCATTAAAAAGAAAGGGCATTCAATGTCTCTTAAAATGGCTGTAAATGCTCTTCTGATGCTTGGAAAAGAACATTTTTGGGTTTATAAGAGTACAAAGAAAAAAGATGAACTCAGGAAGATGGTCAAGGGCGATATTCCATGGACTCTTAAAACAATTATAAAAAGTTTTGGTAATTCTGCAGATATAAAAAGAATCAAGAGTGAACTTGTTCCTGGCTTATTTACAGCCGGTGAATGGACATCATGGAGCAATGAAGCAAGAAAAATACTTAAAACAAATACAGATTTTGGAAACCTTCCAGATAAGGCAGATTTCTTTGTTGTAAGAGATAAGCCTATTACTTTTGAAGAAAAAGCTTATAACAATTTTAAGGCAGAAGCAGGATTTTTTGATAAATTAAAAACACTTCTTGATTTTGTTAATGAGGTCTCTATTGAATCTGATTACTTTCCGGAAATGTTTCAATATTTTACAAACTATCTTAAATCGTATAATTCTCCAAATGAATATGTTATTTGCAGTTATCTTCTTGTAGACCAGATTGTATCAAAATTCCACCATCTTAACCCTGGTATCAATATAAAGTTTAATGATCTTATTAAAAATGTATCTGATATTCCTGCCCTGTTTTCAAAAATAGCAGATTCAGATCTTAAAAAGATTTTTCTTGATAAAGTAAAAATACATGATAATAACTGGCCTACAATCTATCTTGAAATATTCCCCGAATATCTTAATAGAGGAATTATCGATGCTTTGATTGCAGAAGACTATAAGGATAAAGTATCGGAGCTCGTAAAATCAATTTACGAAAATTATAAAGAGTATCGAGAAAGTTTTATCTGGATTTTAAAAAATATAGAGGAATATGCTATTTTTGAAAAAGCATCTCCAGGAGAAGAAAAAACTCTTGTTAATGCGATCCATCTTCTTGATATTACATACAGGGAAATTGTAAACAAAAGAAATGTAAGTAATAATAAAAAGATCAATAAGCAGCTTAATAATTATTTATTTAAAGACAAGAAGCTTGAAAAATTTATTTACAATGCAGATAAAAACGTAATTATAAGAATGATTTCTCTCATAGATGATATAAAAGGAGTTGATCCTGCACTAAAGATTGAAATCAAGAAAAAAATCAAGAATATCCATCCTGATATTAAATTTATTGGAATTGAAGAAGAGATCGATATTATATCTCGCGGTCTTATTGTTACTACAGAAAGCCTTGAGAAAAAGAAGAAAGAACTTAAGTATATTCTTGAAGTTGAAGTTCCTAATAACTCAAAAGAAATTGGTAAAGCAATTGCTCTTGGAGACCTTAGTGAAAATGCTGAATATAAAGCAGGTAAGGAAAAACAGGAAATGCTTAACGTAACAGTAGGAAAACTAAAAGAAGAAATTGAGAAATGTTATGTATTTGATCCTTCAACAGTAAACACTAATAAAATATCTTTTGGTACAAAAGTTATACTTTTCAATAATGAATCAAAAGCAAAAGAAACATTTACAATACTCGGTCCATGGGAATCTTCTCCTGAGGAAAATATTATTTCTTATATGGCACCTTTTGGAAGTGCATTATTGAATGCAAAGGTTGATGAAAACTTGAATTTTACAATAAATGATAGAAACTATAATTATACTATAAAGAAAATAACAAAATCGGAGTTAATATAAGATGAATAAATACTTTTTATTAATTGTTTTATTGTTAGCAGGTTTGTTTTTTATTATTCCATCACAAGCAGAAGCAACTCCTGTTGATATGGTTGTACTTCTTGATACATCAGGAAGTGTATTCTCTATCTATAATGATCTTTTAAATTATGTTACAAAAAATATTATTTCTGATTATTTAAAATTTGGCGATACTTTTCATCTTATAAGCTTTGATTCAGAGCCATCCCTTATTCTTTCCAAAAAGATCAATAATAAAAATGATATTGAGTATATTTTAAAAGATCTATTTTTATTATATCCATTTGGAAAACATACAGATCTTATTTCAGCTTTAAAATATCTTAGAAACTATGTTTCCGGTATTACAAATAATTCAAACCGCGAAATTGTAATATTGACTGATGGTATTCACAACCCTCCTTCTGGAAGTCCGTACCAGTCAGTTATTGAACCTGCAACAGGGGTTAATCTTTTACAAAAAGAGATAGATGAACTTACAAAAACAAATTGGAAAATAAGTATTGTAAAATTGCCAGGCAGCAGCCAGAGTGAATCTTCAACAGGAATAAGCAGCAGTCAAGGAAGCACAGCAGCTTCATCGGGAAGTACAAATGATGCATCAAGAAGTACAACTGATACATCAAGAAGTACAAATGATGCATCAAGAGGTGCAACTGATTCATCGAGAGGCACAGCTGATGCATCCAGAAGTGGCACAACTGATGCATCCAGAAGCGGAACAGGTACTTCCTCTAATATTTCCCAATCTACAGGAAGTCAGAGTGATATTTCATCCTCAACAAGTGCTTCTTCTGAAAAGCAGTCACAAGAAAATAGCATGTTTACCTATATTGATGATAAAAAAATAACAAGTACTGATTTTAACAATTCATCAGAAGAAAAAGTAACTACAATTCAAACAAGTTCCGGGACTTCTGACAATACAAAGAAAAACAAAAATAATATTTTATTATTAAGTATATTGGGAATTATTTTACTCATAATTATTATTTTTGTTCTGATTACAAGGTATTATTCCAGAGCTTCTGTCAAAGAGTCCTATAATGTTGTACGCAATGATATAGATATTAAAGGTGTTGATCAGGAAGGGAGCAAGTCAGATAACAGCAACAGAAGATCTATTATTATGAAAGTTACCAACCAGAATGATCAAATTGTAGGGACAAGCAGAAATATTCATCCATTTAAAATAGGAGCTGTTAAGTCTGTAGGTGGTGGTAATTCTTCATATCTTATTTTTCTCTATAAACTGCCAGGAACCATTGCAAGTTTAAAATTTGATGGGGACAAATATATTTTTACCCCTTTAAGACCTGAATTTTTCCCTGAAATTGGAGATAAAGAAATTGAAAATCCTTTAGACAAGATCATAAAGATAAAAACAGAGAAACAGCATATACTTACTATAAAATTTGGGGAATATATATCTCCGCTTGAAAAGATTAATTCAATAATGCATTTAACAGAACACCGAGGTGTTCCTTTATATCATTAAATAAAACAACTAAGGGTTGTTGTTTTAAAAAAGGCATTCATTGTTGAATGCCTTTTTTTTACTCTTTTTAAAGAACTTCCAGAGTTGCAATGGCATTATTTTTTACAGCAGTTGCCTGTTTTTGATCTTCTGCTATTGCCTTGACTTTATCTTTGAGACTGCTTATTTTATTTAACCTTATTCCCCTAAGCCCTGCTATTCTAATTACAACTGAACTGCTTTCAAGCATTTTTTCAAAAAAAGGGGCAAGCCCGGAATATTCCACTCTGCAAAGTTCGCTGGTAAGGCTTTCCAAAAAAGCTTTATTGGAAGCGCTGGATTCTTTTGCAAAAATAGTTTCAATCATTTCAAGTGAGTTGGCTGTATCTTTATTTACTGCAAGTGTAAAAGCATGATGCCGTGTTTTGACACCAATTTTTGGATCTGATGCTTTTGACCTGATAAAATCAAATGCTTCTTTTCCTCCTATTTCTGCAAGAGCAGTAAGGGAAGTATTTCTAATATCTTCTACAGGATCATTATCTGCTCTGTAAATAAGTATCTGGGTAAAATCATTGCTTTTTCTATTTCCAGCATCTGTGATAGCTTGTTTTCTTATTCGCCAATTTTCATCTCTTATTGCTTCATGGATAAGTAAATTTGCTTCTCTTTTATCATATTTTGAAATAGCTGAAATAGCATATATTCTTATAAAAGGGTCATCTTCTTTATATGCTGCAACAAGATCATCAAAACTATTTTCATCTTTTAAATATCCAAGCGAATTGATTGCATATTGTCTGTATGTTCTTTCAAGATATTTATCAGATGCTATATCTTTTAAGAATTCTGCTGTTTCTGGATCTTCAAGTTTTCCTATATCAAGAAGTATCTGCAACTTGACTTGAGCTTCATCATCTGATTCATATAAATCCATTAGAGGTTTTGAGTAATTTTTATTACCTGTAGCTGCCAATACTTTTATTGCTTCAATTCTGAAATCTTTTTGATTATCCTCCAAAAGCTCCATAAAAATATCATGATTTTCTTTTACAGCATTTATTTCGGAAATATAACGTATCCCTGCAATTATTACACTTCTGGTTTCATAATCTCTATCTTTGATTTTATCAATTACCTGATTAATTAAATTATTTGATTTTATAACTGTATATAACTCTATAATATCTCTCTGGATCTGATCGCTTTTAGTTGTAACAAATAGTTTTGAAAGATGATCATTGTATGATAAATCTTTACTTGCAATAAATTCTTTGATAAGGCCTGAGACTTCATTGTTAAGTCCAAAAGCAAGGATCCTCTCCCGTTCTTTTCTTAATGAAATAGTGTTATCTTCTGTTGTTGGGGTTGTTTCTTGCGAAAAACAAAGGATAGCAGAAAAAAAGGCAAAAAAGATAAGCAACACCAATTTATGTAATTTCATTTTCACTCCTTCTTCTTGAAAAGAAGATAAAATCTATTTTAAGTATTTTATAGAAAAATAGTACCAGCACTGCAAAAAATAGCGCTGTAAGTAAAAAATAAATAAGTAATTTTAAACTTAATCCCATAGTCCATAAGCTGTTATAATATGTTCGGAAAAATATCATAAGAATTGATGGAATAACCAATGCAAGAGTTATTTTGCCTGTTCGCTTAAAGAAAAGATTTATATTATATAAAGGATAACTTTTTTTGATATCAATAAACATAATTATAAATCCTATGGAAAAAGCAATTGTATTGGCAACAGCAAGACCACATACTCTAAGGAATGTCTGCTTTAAAATTATTGAAAGAATAACATCTATTATGCAGACAATTGTAGCAAAAATAAAAGGTTTTTGGTAGTTGTGTGAAGAATAATAAAACCTCTGGAGAAAGTTAAAAAAACCTGTTGTAAAGATCCCTACTGCATATCCTTTAAGTACAAATGCCGTAAGATATGTATTATCTGCATTAAAAGATCCTCTTTGCATTGCGATTGATATTAATTCATTACCCATAACAAAAATAAAAATACCTGAAGGGAGAAGAAGCGAATAAAGGTGTATTAGTCCTGTGTTTACTGTTTCAAGAAGTTCGTTAGTCATATTAGATGCTGCAAGACGACTCATTTTGGGAAAAAATACAGTTGTAATAGATGCCGAGAAAATACCAAAAGGGAACTGCCAGAATACTATCGCATAGCTTAAAGCAGAAGAACTTCCTGTTTCAAGCCCGGATGCAAATCTTATAGCAATTTGCGAATTTATGGCAAATATTGATGCTGTAGCAACTACAGGAAACCAGTTTTTGAGAATTCTTTTAAAATAAGGATTATTAAAATTAAATTTTAATTTAAGATCATAACCTTCTTTAAAAAAAACAGGAAGCTGAAAAATTATTTGTAAAAGACCTCCTGAAAGGACCCCTATTACCATTGAAAAAATACCAAGGTATTTATGAAAAAAAACAATTCCTGAAATTACAGTAAGGGAAAAAAGAATGGGAGTAATTGCAGGTATAAAGAAATAGCCAAGGGAATTAAGAACTGCCATTATTGCAGCGCTTATACTTATTAAAAGTAGATAACTTATAAACCATCTAAAAAGGTCTATTGCAAGCAAATTAAGATATGGATCTGAAAATTCAAGAAAAACTTTATTTATAAGAAAATCAGCAAAAATTATTGAAAGTATGCAGACAGGTACAATAATAATTACCTGAAAAGCAAGTATATTTCTTACAATTGTTTTGGTAATTGTATTATTTTTTTCTTTTACAAGTGATTCGGTTAAAACAGGAATAAAAGCAGAAGATAAAGCACCTTCAGCCATAAGTTTTCTTAAATTATTTGGTATTGAAAAAACAGCATTAAGAACATCAGCTTCTTTTGTTGCTCCAAAAAAACCTCCAATTACAGCTATTTTTACAAAACCAAGAATTCTTGAAATAAAGGTACAGAGCATTACCAATATAGCTGATACTGAGCTTTTTCTGGATGTATTATCAGTTTCTACCATAATTATCCAAAAATCTTTTTCTAAAATCCATGAATGTATCAGATTCTATATTTGATTTTATTTC
>Ga0123353_10002339_pt1 | contig 23547 bp, 25 predicted proteins | sample TergutLab28metaG_3_FD_92763 | JGI IMG/M metagenome (GOLD analysis project Ga0123353, IMG submission 92763) | Labiotermes labralis P3 segment gut microbial communities from Petit-Saut dam, French Guiana - Lab288 P3 | ecosystem: Host-associated > Arthropoda: Insects > Digestive system > Gut ... | reverse complement strand
GCGGGATTAACAGTCCGGGCGGTTCACCGATAAACACCATATCGTCGTCAGGTGTGAAGCTCGTCCTGCGCGGGAAAACACGGATTATTCTCATGTTGTATTTCCTTTGCTTCGGGCATAAGCTGCAGAGTGCAAGTCCGCAATCAGCAGCCCCGTTTTTGTCAGTTCTGCGTCATTGAAACGCAACCTCAGCTTATTCATTGTTGCGTGTTTTTTGCGTGTAATCAGAATCAGATTATCAAGTGATATGTTCTGCTTGTCGCCATCGCCGAATATAAGGAGAAATAGTTAATGCCGAATATTATCTGCTCTTTGCTCACGCGACACAGTTCTTCATAATAGGTGTTATCCGGCACATTCCATGCGCTAGATTTGTGATATTGACGACGGATTACCTTTGTGGTCGAGGTCATGCCGCTGTTGTGATAATGTAAGTTTGCTTCCGCGAAATACGGCGGATCAACGATTGCAAGGTCAAAATGGTTGTCGGGGAATTGCGCCATGCCGGACATGCAGTCCATGAGGTAAAGGTTGTTCAGTTTAAGCATGGACATAACCATTCCTCACAATCTCCGCTATCGCTTCAAATATCGGATATGCCTGTTGCGGTACAACGGCGTTTCCTAAGCATTTAAGTCTGTCCACCCCCTCGGAAATCCCATTATCATTTCGTAATACTCCGCTGATTGGCTCCACATCGCGCCATTGTAAAGCAGGAAGTATATAGTCCTCTGTGTTTTGTTGTTTTTTGGTTGAAATAAGCGGTGCAAACAAACTTGTAAATTCTTCTTGTTGGAGCGTTTCGCGGCAAATCCGTCGCTGGCTTTCGGCGTTGGCAACAATAAAAACCCGCTCTCGTCTATGTACGGCTCCAACCCATGACGCCGGATACACACACCATCCCGCATCATACCCCATCTCGGCCAAGTCTCGGAGTATTCCGCCAAAGAACCGTCCATCTTCACTTGTGAGCAAGCCCAGTACATTTTCTGCGACGACCCATCGGGGACTAAGGACGCGAATACATCTTGCGAACTCCCCCCATAAATCACGTTCATCATCAGACGCTTTACGCTTTCCCGCAAGGCTATGAGGTTGGCATGGGAACCCCCCCGATAGCACCGTTGGGCTGATAACTCCTGTTCGTTCTTGAAAAGACTCTGCTGTAACATCTCTTACATCCCTCCATCTCGTCACATCCGGCCAGTGTTTTTCTAATACTCTTGTCGGGTAGTCGGCAAACTCGCATTGGCCTACTGTTTCAAACCCCGCCCACTCGGCGGCAATGTCCAAGCCGCCGATACCGGAGAATAGGCTAAAATGCGTCATTTCTAAAAACCTCCAAACACTGATGTGCCTTTTTAATATCCACTACCAACACTTTCATCTCCTGCTTTACCTTCTCACAGGCACTGTAAATCATACTATTGATACTGTCAGGACAACAAACAAAAATACGCCCTCTCATCGAATTTCTGAAATCCAACCAAAATGGAGCATAACCGGTAATCTCATGCTTCTCTGCCCACTCAACAAGCGATAGTTTCGCATTCTCGAAAATAATATCCTCACAAAGACTGATAGCCCGCTGCGCTTCAAAATCGGCACCGTAGTATCCACACTCATCCTCGTCACTAAGCAGTGTCATGGTCAACCCCGCTATACCATTCCGACCTGCGCGACCACGAGCCTGAATAACAACACGCGGATCAGTGCCTCTATGCGTAATAAATACACATACCCCATGTTCCGCATTCGTTATAATATCCGTACCTCGACCTACTAAATGAGTGGATACTAAAACGTGTCCGGCTCTCCCAGCGTTATTTATAAGTTTCTGTTCATTATCTAAATGTTGATTAGTGAGCAGATTGGAAGAATAGCAAAATCTCAACATCTCATAAATCTCACAAGCCTCGCTCTCGTGTTCAGCGATGACAAGATAAGCATATTTCTTGCGGTGTTCGCTTATGAAATCCTTGATGTACACATATTTCTCTTGTCGCGTCTTAAAATGTATCTGCCTGTCAACGCGTCTGTTACGACGCGTAGGAGCAATTCTCTTTGTAGCTGTACCAAGTAATATCCCCAGCTCTTTACGCGCCTGCATGGTCGTACCACTCATGCCTACAGCAGTTTTAAACTTGCGAAACAGTATCGGGGCACTCATTGTGTTACACAATCCTCCCGACATGCTCACAAAGCGTATATTCTCTTTCTTGCGCAGGAAATAATCCAACTCGTGCTCATAAAAAGAGTTGCGACATGCACGCCCGTTGTATCGGTTAATAATACTCAACACGCCGTCAGGCTCCACAAGGTAATCTACACCGTTTAAATAACAAAGCCTTGCCATTAAAGCCGTATGATACAAATACATAACATCAACATAGCTCGGGTTATCCGGTGTGATCGAGAATGCAGTTTCTATTTTTTCATAAACCGAATCTTTAAGCGCAAGCCGTTTTTTAGCCACTTCAACAGTAAATTCATCCCGCGATAACGTATCTGTAAAATACCATATCGCGTCCAACAGCATCGTGTCCTGTTTAATGCAACCGTCACCCATCGACACGGAATAGCGCGTATTTGCGCTGTCCAACAAGATATAGTCAATCTCGTCGAGAATCGCCATATCGAGGTCAAATTGGATACCGTCAGGATTAAATTCATTGGATACATAGTCGAACAAAAGGTTCTGTACAGAGGTATATATAATGTCGCCGCTATGTATAGCCTGCTTATTGCCGTCTAATGTATTAAGCATAGAAGAGTATCCCAGCTTGGAGAACAGCCGCCTAAACATCTCCATATCACGCTTGGCAAGATAATCATTCACAGTAACGATATAAACACGTCGATTATCACGAACTGCCATCAGCGCGGCAAGTGCCGCCACAACAGTTTTTCCCTCGCCGGTGTCCATATGAACAAGGGAGTGTTTATATGCCAATAACTCTGCCGCTTTAATTTGGCTTTTACGCGGCGCAAACCCAAACTCGGAGATAGTGTACTTTGCAAAACTATCAATTAATCTCATAATCAGTAGACCGCAATTCCGCACTTGCATATTGCACAAGCGTGAGATCACCCAAACCTGTAACAGTCATAAGCAGATTTGGGTGGCTGACATATTTGGCAACTATAAACACACAAGGCTTATCAGTGCTTACAACTAACAACGGATTAACAACTATATCATCGGGTATCCTGTCGCCACCGAGCAAAATATCCCCGAAATCATTGTAGATCTCGGCATAGAACAGCACATTACCAACTCTACCTCTATAACGATGTATGTCACCTGCCATATCGAGTTGACAAAACTCCCCGGCAGAATCAGGATCAATATTATTCTTCAGCGTCAGGAACAGAGCATCTTCACAGTTCTCCATATCGAACGTAAAGTAACCCATATAGGTGTCATCCCAATCCACGCATATAACAGCGCTCGTAACAGCGGCAGCAAGATTGAACTTGAGCTGTTCTTTAATTGTATACAACCGTCCGAGGTCGATAATCGTAAACTGAATCAACGGAAACAGCAGGGATAGGCACAAAGTCATAATGGTGACGATATAACCTTGCTTTCGATTTTGAATCCATGACATTACAGTGATCTCCCTCTATATCGGTTTTGGCAACTGACTAAAAATATAACCTCTCAAAGTAAAATACCCATCCGAGGTGTCCCTGCGTACTCCAATCAGACTTGAAATCGCCGCCAAGAACCGCCGTTGATTACTCATAAGTATAGATACTTCAAGCGTGATACCTGAATCATCCCCCGCAGCATGAGCACGGTATATAGGTTCGTCACCGATATTACTGTTACTCTCAACAATCACTCGGCGTTTGCCTACAGGCCGCGCTTTATCGTCGGCAATAATATCGGCGATATTAGAAAGTCCGCCGCTATCTATAAGTCCCCGCGCTAATAGATTAGAGTATAGTTGCTCTTCCACGCGTTCGTCATAGCCGCCGCATATAGATACTGCCTGTAATGTAGTATTAAACACAGAAACAATCGCCATATTGCTCACCGTAAGGTTATAGTAAGCCACCGGCGCAAAAATGAAGAAAATCAACAACCCTGATACAACAAGAATTTCAAGCGTGCCCGTCGCGCCGCGCCGCCATGAACCGCGCATATTATCACTTCCTTATTCAGATTATAATAATCTCAATCCCCGCCGAATGGCGGGGATTGGTTCAGCACCCGCCCCTTACGGGTTCCCACTTTTAACTATTTCATCTGTGACCTGAGTAAGTGTGGTGTCCACATGATCGGACATATTACTCAACTTGCTGGTAATTATGCCGGCGGCGCCGCCGACAACAGCAGCGATTACCACTATCAGAATCATCAATTCCAACGTGGACAGTGCCGCCCTCTTCGCCGTTTCCTTAATACGATTAACTACACTTTCAAGCATCATTTTCATTTTTCTTCACCTCCCGTAAGCTCAATTTAATGGCGTTGTAATATATTCATCTTCGATGGTCGTGATAGCGGAGGAGTTATCTTTCATCACGTATCTCACGCTAAAAATAGCGCCAATGATTACCACGCCGATAATCGTAATTATTACGATTAATTCTAATGTTTTGTTCATAAGCGTCACCATATAATGCTCAGCTGTTCAACAGCCTGAATAAGCCACGGATATACCTGTACAATCAGAAAAGCGCCTATCGGCAGAATCATTGTAAAAGCAAACTTAGTCTCCTTATGACTGATTACCTGCTGGCGTCTGTACATCCTGAGTTTTTTCATATGCTCCAAATGCTCGGACACCTGTCTGCCCATATCCTGCTTACTAAACGATGAAGCGTGTATCAATGCATCGCACAATACAGTGAACGTATCATCTGATATTTCATTCTTCATCTGCTCAATCGCCTCCGTAGTGCACACAAAATAACGGTTGTAACAGCGCATGAAGTAAGGTTTAAGCCGATTACTCATATCGGCGGCAACCCCGATAATCTCATGTACAGTGTATACCCCGCATGTAAGCATACGAGCAATGAAAAGTTCAATGTTAGCAAGTTCAGATAACACAAGATTCTTGTTTCTCTTCGCATATAGCTTTTTGAAGTAGTTCAAAATACCCGACTCCTTAGTAGGCGCCCTGATAGATATATTACTGATTGCCGGTGCGCCCCAAACAAACAGTGACACAATAAACAGAACCGCTGATACAGCGGTTAGCATAAGCGATATTTGTAACATAGAATTACTTACTCCTCCACAATATTTTTAGTAACCCGCAAACTGAAAAAGCAGAGTAACGCGGCTACCGCCAACAAGAATTGACCTCCGAAAGTACCAATCAACACCTCTCCAGCCATCGGTCTTGCTATCAGATTAATAACCGCCGTCAATACAACCCCTAAGTTGACAAACAACGTGATAAATAATGTCGCCGCCGTTTCACTCTTGTTCTTCTCAGCATCCATACGGTCATTCATTACATCAGATATGAGCTGTGTTAATGCATCCTTAATGTCGCCGCCGTATGTATCGCTGTAGTTGAGTAACTGCGTCAATACTCGCACATGCTGATTATTCGGAAATGTCTGCGCAAGCTCTGCGTAGCACTCGCCATTATCGCCGCCATTACCCAAACGCCGGTACAATTTCCCGATTGCCTCTCGCCAAATGCCGGTCAGCTTTTCAGCCATACGTCCCAAACTCTCATGGCGGCTTTTTGTCTCGTTAACCTCTACTAAAAAGAGCCGAAGCATACTTTCAAGCCCTTTGTTTTCATCCATCGTCCGTTTGCGCCTTAGAAACATCACTGTAATAATGAATACCTCCCGTATAAGTAAAAACAGAGGAATTATAAGCATCATATTTCTCACAAGCGCAGACAACATCACTGACCCCAGCAGTATCCCTCCCTGTGCAGCTATAACCGTATTAGTAGCTAACCCGCTCCACTTGAATTCGTCAAGCTCCAGCAGTCTTGCGGCAACGGGATGATGGGAGCATAGATGAAATAACCACAACGAGTTTCTATGAGCCGCACGGTAAAACTGTTTGAAATCCGTAACCCTTACAACGTACCACACACCTGTAAAAGACATGCCAACAAGCACAAAACCTGTGGCAATAATACTAAGATACATAAAGCGCACCGCCTGTCAAAATGAATAAAAATAGCTCTCCGAGGTTTCGGGAGCATACTGCAAGATTTTCAGTTTTAACGCTTTACAGCGTATCTGCCCGGAACGCATAAACATATCGATGTTTTCGGAATATTGGTATAAATCATTGATAATATACGGCGTATCTGCATGCCGTGTACTCTCATCCTTTAACAACTCCGTAACACGCGTTATATGGCGTTTGCCGGTCTTATCTGAACGGTTGATTTGCACTACAATATCAATAGCGTTGGCTATGTACTGTGCTAACTGCTTAGGTTCACGCGCTTTGCCGTCCTTACATATCATCTCGGCTATATCATCCACAACAAATTCAGGTGACGTGGTATGCAGCGACGACATAGAACCGGGATGTCCGCGCCGCATGGCGTGTATAACCCATTCAGCTTCATATGACCGCATCTCGCCGCAGACGATTATACTGGGTGTCATCCTGAGCGACACACGAAACAGCTCATCATGCCCAATGCCGTGTTCGAGACACTCCTCAAGCGATGCAACGCTTAAATCGTCATACAATTTATTAAGAAACAACTCCTGCCGCGTTTCCATAGTTACAACGTGCAAATCACGCCTGATATGCCCGATCAGCCAGCGTATAAGCTGCGTTTTTCCTGCGCCCGTCTCTCCTATAACAAGTATATTAGAGCGCCCACGTACCAGTACGGCAAGCAGATCCGCCAAATCATTATTCATAGTGCCGTTATTAAGCATGTTTTCCGTAGTAGGCACAAACGAGTTTGGACAACGCAGATTGAAAATAGGATGGTCTGACACGGGCGAAATAATAGATGTAAGTCTTGAACCGTCCGCGAGCTTTGCCTCCTTAATAGGAGCAGTTGGAGATATCTCCTTTTTGTCAAACCGGTTCATTAGATCAATCACGCGCCGCACATCAGCGCGGCTCTGAAAAGACAGCCCTTCACATTTTGATCTCAACCCATTACGTTCAGCCCAAATATTATCATAGTCATTGACCCATATCTCGCTGACGCTCATATCATTGTATAACTCTGTAATTGCTCCAAGCCCATAATTGTTCTCATAAATCTTTCGAGCGATAAGCTGCACATTTTTATCGTCACTCTCGCTGACCTCTCGTACAACTTTCTCGATAATCGTGATAAGTTCACTGACAGCCGTTTGCTCCAGCGTATCAGCTTTGCGCAGAAGTTCGGTGTATTCCGCGTTATTTCCAATCTCTAGCAAAGCCGCTTCCTGTACCTTTTTGAATGTTACATCTTTAGCCATCACTGCACCCCATGCTTCACCAAAAAAATACTACCATCGCCTTGCGCTTGTTTTATTAGAGCTATGGCATCCTCGGTCATCTTAAATATTGCAAGAACAGGGGTTGCAGTAATGTCAGGCGTTATGTCTATGTTATTATCACCTTTTAACTTAAACACTCGTGCTCCGTCGTATATCTTAACAGCCGTCTTATTCTCATAGACCCATAGATCAACAATATCACCTACCTGTATCTCACCACCAAGTCCGAGTTTGTAATCCATAGGTATAGAAAATAACCGCTCATTAGGTGCGATCTCATTCTGTGAAAAGAATTTCCCTTCTAACTGTACATTCTGAGATATAGTTGTGACCACCTGTAACCCTACAAATGTTGCTAATGTATCAGTCTGCACTTCAAGTTCCTTGGGTGTGAACACAGCTATAATAGCGTTGAGAAACGAGCTGCTCACCGTACTATTTAGCGTTATTGCGGTAGGCACTGCATCAGCATTTTTAACCGCCTTAACGCCTATTAGCTCCGAAACATTCTCGGCAGTTAATACCGTGCCGGCGGGTATACGATCTTTGCTATACAATACCGCTATACCCATCTCCTCTGTATTATCACGTGAATAGGCGATGCTTGCCGCCATAAATACAATCCCACCGACAAAGCAAATGATAGCAAGCGACAGTATGATTAAGTTTAGTATCTTTTTATTCAAAGCAATCCCCCCAAAAAAGTTTTATATAATATAGCCGCCATACACCCACAGGACAAGAACGGCACAAACGGTAGCGAACTTCTAATGCTCTGCTTGCGTATCAGTGTCAGCCATATCAGACCGTAAAGAGATCCAAGTACCGCAGCGGACATAAGTGCTATCAGAAAAAGCCCTATACCCAAATAGCCGCCCATGACCGCCATCATCTTAACGTCACCAAAGCCCATACCAAAAAGGAACATCACAAAGCCAATTACGAACCCGCAGACCGCGCCGATAAGCATAAAATATATAGCATTCAAGCTATTTGCCTGAATACAGCGTACAATGTTAATTACTACACACGCTGCACCCGATACGATAATTGCGCGGTCGCTGACTTCAAGGCGTACTATGTCTGTATATGTACACACGACAAGCATAACGGATAAACCCAAAAAATCCGCTATCATGTCAGCCACTCTTCAGTTACTGTTTTGCTGTCTAAATCTATACATAGTTTGAGGCATTTTTTTAACCTCTTGCTGAGCTCATCCCACTCATGCGGCTCTACGTTTGCTATAATCGACTCTTTGAGTGCGTCAAGAGAGTTTTTGTTAAACACAGCGACAACAAAAATACCGGACATTGCTATTTGAGCGATTTCACTAAGGAGCTTCTCGTTTTCTTTAGATACTATAATGCACACATCAGCGCCTATGTTTTTTAAGCGTAATACCGTTCTATTAGGGTTCTTTGAGGATAACACTAACTGATTTACTATCGCGTTTTTATGGCGATGCAATGTCGTGACGTTATCTTCTAAGGTAACGATATGGCATTTGTGGTTGGTGTTAAAATAATCAACAAGCGACGCTGCCAGCTTGTCCGTATCGCTATGCCCTGTGATAATACATAAGCCACCTTCGGGCTTTGTCAATATTGAATCGAGATCAAAACCCCACTCATTTATAGGAATAATCGGCTCAATCTCCATTGTAAGTATTGTTATTGTCATAGCATATGTGCCGCGTTGCAAGTAAACGTTAACGCGGCTTCGAAACTTACCCGGCGCCGACAGTATGGCTTCAACTTCACCCAGCTTTTGCAAAATCTCCTTGTCTTTAGGTTCAACAATAGCTTGATTAACAAGGGCTTTCATGTTATCGGTTGTAAGCGCGACGGTATCATACAATGGTATAAGCTGACCTTCAGCATCTTTATAAGACACCACGCGCCCTACTGAGAAATATAGCTGTGAAACTTCGATCTGTATAGCATTATTGATAAATTCTGCAAGTAGTTGCATAATGATCTTCTCCTGTTAATTTGTATCGTTAGTGCCGCCGTCGATGATTACGTTGTTGTCTATAATAAGTACATCCTCTAAAGTCGCTTCCGTAAAGACTTTCTGTCCAGCTAAGGGATGTCCCGTCGGATACACCTGTTGTCCGGTCAGCTTCACTGAAATATTTAGCGTTTTATTTGTATTGCTGCTTCCGGCATCAAACACAATATCCCTGTGTAGATACACTTGAAACTCAGCTACATATACCGACTCCGTATCGCTAACAATATGTCCGTCAGGATCAACTAAGGCATCAGGCATTATACCGTCAACCGTGAGTGTATTTACAGCAACACTGCCTGCATCTATGAACGACGGCACAATTGCGGTCGCGCTATCAGGAACCTCAAACTTACGGTATCCTAAAAAATGAACCGGAATAGTCTTATCGCCATACATCAGCTGTAAATTAACGGCATCAGTATTTCTAACCGCGATACGCAAAATAAAAGCGTACCCCTGCCTGTGCGATAGCTTCGAACCATCGGACAGTGGTAATCCCAAATCCTTAATGCTGTTAATGGTATCCGCACCGAATATATGCGTCTTTCCAGCGCTCTTCATTTCTGAGATGTAAATGCCGGATCCTCCATCTATATCACCATCACCAGAACCGCCGCCAACAAACTCAGACTCAAACATACGAGTATAAGGCCCGTAAGTAGCCTTATGCGAGTTACCCGCGTAATCTTGTACATAAATATGCACGTAATAAGTACCGTTTTTCGTTATCTCAGGAGTTACAAAGTACCCGTCATCGTCCACTGTAACAGGTATCAAGAGGCTAGGGAACTCATCAGTATTTGTTATCGCGTATTGGACAGAGAGTATATCTGTCCTTGGATGTGAGTCAGAATAATTAACCCTCATCCTCATAGCGTACACCGAGTTGACAATACCCACACCCGGCTTAACCGTACTCGTATTTAATCCTGGCGTTGACTGTGTCACATTCAATAACGCAGGAATCTTAGTATCTATATCCAATACCGTTGTTGCCAGATTATAAGTGCCAATCGCGTCCGTACACGCCGCGTTATAGTAATCAGTTATCTCTATAGTAACCGTACAATCTGTAAGGTCAATACTCTCGGGGAACAGCCAGTTCCCGAAATAGGCATAACCCGTTTTCCAGTTCCCATCTGATTGAGTTATGGTATCACCTTTCGACGCGTCTTCCGAAAACCATACATCAGTCTGCGCGATTTCTGTGCCGTTAGACCTTCTTAGATATGCTTTACCTGTCTGCCAGTTTGCTATTGATATTTCTTCAGAATCTAAGTCGCGCATAGAGAAACGCACGAATATACCCTCGGTCTGATTTTGAGCTGAAGCATAGTCGTTGCGATAGACATCATCTTTCCACGCCTTAAACGCCGGCGCGTCTGTCTTAACACCATGGTTGCTGAATATGAAGTTACGTATATTGCTCTCGTTGGTCAGCACGACCTCGGGGATAAAGTTTTGTCTGAACTCCAATGTCTCAAAACGAGTCGAGGATATATAGTATTTAGTAACGCCATGAGCCGACAGGTATGTATTCCACGCAACAACACGGAGTTGATAGATACCCTCTTCGCTACGGTAATCAAACGTCGCTTTCCCAAACGGATTACGTGTGTCTATGGTGAAAGACGCCATACCATTATTGTCTGCTCTCTGTGCCGCGATAGGAGAGTGCGTAACGGATTGTCCATCTCTCAGAGGAGATCTTCTAAAGTTGCCAACATAATGCCAGTTGGCGTCGGCTACCGATACCGGCGAGCCATCGAAGTTAGATAACTTTCTCAGCTCCACACTGAAATGTATGTCGTTGGATTGTGCGTCTTGAGTACCTAATTTGTCTTGAAGATTTCCGTCATATGAAAATACATTTATGATCGCTGTATCACGCAATGGCTTCCCTGTTCTTTGGGCTTCGTTATAAATGTAAGGTATGCTGGGGATATAGTTCTCGTGGTTGAAACCATAGGTGACATTATTGCACATTGGAGTATGAATTAAATTGTAGCTCTCGGTACATGATGTTATATTGCAGCCAATATCAGTATGCCCCATACTGTTATAACATCCAACTTGAGGACAAATACCGAGAGATTGATGGTGTCCATCACTGCAATTATGGTGGTTCTGCGTACATACTGTTTGTGAATGCGAATAATTATATTGGCTATGATCTCGTCGTGTTATTAAAAGAGAGGCTTCTTTTAATTCTCGCTCTATTCTCAAAGCATCTTCAATAAAATCATTGAGTGATATTTCCATAACATTAGCTATCATTGATAAAAACCTCCTTAGCTACTGAATACATTATGTGCATATAATTACATGCACTGCTATCCACACGTGACAATGAGCCTGCTTCCACATGTCTGCCATTACATCCGCCATTACATACACAAAAATAATCGCATTTGGAACAGTGATTCTTATATCGCTTCTCAGTATTACGGTATAGCATTGAAAATCCAGAGGTAAGTAAAAAATCCGTAACTACATTGAAATCAGTAATATGTCCGTACTTGTATTCATCTCCATAACGCCTATCGCATGGGTACACATCGCCATTAGATGCTACTCCAACCCACGTTATCCGGCAGTCGTTATATAAGCAACTCTTCGCACCCATACCTTTAACTAATCCTGAAAACGTTTCAGCTTCCCGCTCATAAAAATCCCTATTAAGCCTGTCTCTGTAATATGTAAAGAAACAGCCAAAACCCTCTTTCAAATCCTTGACGCTTAGTAAATCCATATTATTATCTTTTGTGCTTCTGGTGTAAAACAAAGGGTTGAAGGCCAATGACCTAGAAATCAATTCTTTTGATGCTGTTTCAAATATCTCAACTAGATTAAAAATGTTTTTCTTTGTTACAACACAAATGCAGCTAACAGGAAACTCCATTTCTTTCGCAAGCCGTATCTTTTCCAGTGTACCCTCACCGCGATAATCTTCCTGTGCTGTAAAGTCATAAGAGCCGCCCATGGTTAAGTTCCGTTCCTTGAACAGTTCTATATACTCCTCATTAAGCAATGACAAATTACTCTGCATACCATAAGACAACGGCGGATACTTGTCCGCGATTTCAAATGCCTCTCTGTACCAGTCAACACCTACCATCAAAGGCTCACCACCATGAAAGACAATTAGAGCATTATATTTACTCGCTATCCGGACGATACGCTCCCAAACCTCCATGGTCATAATTCCGTCGCCGTATTTTCTACGCATGTCTTTGTCGTAGCAGTATTTACAATCAAAGTTACAGGCATGGGTGGGCTTGACCAACCACGCCGGACGGTAGACCGCCTGATTTATACTGTTGTTCATGCTGACTGCTCCAATCTAGCCCTCGGGCAACCCATATTACATCCGATATATAGCGATCGACAATTATCGCAAGACGCTCCAATACGTTTGCAGTTTAACGGATTATCCAACCTTACAGCAAAGTAGCCAACAAGCTCATTTAAGCTCTCGAATACATTTATATCCACAGAGAGTTCCTCGGATAGCCCAAAACAACGTATAGCCTTTAAGTCGGGCAGTATGTCTACGACAGGGTGGCATACTGTTGAACTTATGTAATCTATCCGTGTCTGAAGCTTTTCAGAATACTTCCGTGAGAGATCTGTCAGCATAGTAACCTCTCCATGAGAGAAAACACATCTCGGAATGTAGTTGCAATCCTGCGATATTGCAACACCTATTGCGTCAAAGCTCGTGCATACATCAATATAGGTCTGTTTCAGTTCTCCAAAGTAGCTGAGTATATGCTGTCCTTTTAGGTATTCCATCGTCGGCACAGATACGGACAGGCGTATTTTCGGCAGCTTCATCAGCTTGCACATCTCCAGCATATCATCCAATTGAGGTACATGGTGTTTATGAATATTCAAACCGAGGTTGATATTACCGGGCATGTAATCTTTGTGTAAGCGTAAAATACCTGTACCCATTTTATTGTATAGTTCGTCGCCCATAGCTTCGGCGTCGTTAAAGTTGACGAGTAAGCCTACTTTTCGATTGGTAAGTAATTTTGTGTACTGTTCAAGGTTTGTACCGTTGGTAAAGACAGTGATCGAATTTACATTTGAGCTTATAGCTGTTTTCAGGATGTTCTCAAAATCGCTGTGTAACGTCGGCTCACCGCCGATAATACCGATATGAGCGTTCGGCTGATCCTTTGTACAAAAGGCAAGTGCTTTAACAAATGCCGGCAGCGGCATTTCCCTATCTCCAAGCTGTTTCTCGGCAAAACAGTATTCGCATCTCAGGTTGCATTGTTCGGTTATCATAATGTTAGGCATTGTGGTTAAGCTCCTTATCTTTTATTTATTTCTGCTTTTATCATGTCTATCGTGGCTTGGTCGGCGTTAAAATTCAACGGTGTAAAACACGGTATTCGTTTTCCATCTGCGGTTACAAAGTGGTAGTCTGTTAATATTTCTATCTGAGAGGTGAAGTTATAACCGTATTCCCCGCCGCCGATCTCCATGCCGAAGACGGATATATACTTAGCGTTCAGCTCGTCTATAAACTCCAACTGACGTTTTCGCATATCCATTCCATCCAAAGGCGTATCCACAAAGACTTCTTTAATAATTTCAACAATCTTACCCGGTAGCTCAACCACAACCTCAACCGGCACTTCGATTATCTGTGGCGTTGGATATGGCTGTTCAGGATAATCATAATCATCGCCGTTATCATTATCATCTGTATTAATGTCCGGCGTCGGCGATGGCGTTACTATCGGCGTGGGAGTTGTTGTTGATAAAACCATTCCTTCAATCGGTGGTGTTGATGTTTCGTTGCGAATATTAAGTGATCCATCCTGTGTTTCTCGTGGAGTACAACCAAAAAACATTAACGCGATTATCACGCCGAGAACTGAAAGGGGAACTACAATTCCTATTGTTGTTATTTTCGGATGCTTGCGAGTAATCCAAATCAGAGTGAAGACTGAAATAGCGACTGTTGCTAAAGATAAGTAAATCATGTTAACCTCCAAATATAAAAAATAAGACGGTTATCACCGTCTAAATTATACATATATTTACTTGCTCATAATAATAAGTAATTCTTAATCTGCATCACACTCGCATCACACTTCTCAAAAAACATGTTTTCTCTGCATACAAGGGTTTACGGTTAATATGCACTAAAATTAACCGCAAACCCTTGCAAACAAAGGAATTATACAACACTATAGAATAATAAAAGATTGTAGATAATTGACAATAGGCTAAATTCGCGCTTTAGCTCTAAAATTTCCACTTTTACCACCTCGAGCCATAATATGGCGGAGCAGTGGAAAGGGTGATTTATATACCCCCCTACGGAGGGGTGCCGTCCGTAGACGGCGGGGACATCGGCATCCAATGTACAAATGTAGAGAACGCTTAAACTGTTCATACCTTATTGATTGTATTTTTACACCACTCAAATAAGATCTGAAATGCCTCATCAAAATCGTATATATCTTGATTTTTGATTTCTAAAGCCTTAACGAATACTTCTTTATCTTCTCCTGATAATTGAGAAAGCAGTTCTTGTTTTGTTTTAATAAAATCTCCTGTTCTATAAAAATAAATGTTTTGCAGAATAAAGAATACGGATTTATATGTATTTGGTAATCCCTTTATATTGCTTTCCCTAGAAGCATGAACATAGCTATGACACATTTCATGGTATAGGTTTCCGAGGCTGGTTTTAATAAAGTTTTTTTCATCCTCCATTGTATATGTCGGAACTAAATCTATTATCTTACCATAATAATCTTTGGTTGTATGGACAAGATGACATATTTCACAAGGATTCCAGTTGTTCAACTCGGGCTTCCCGCATATAAAACCACAAGCTTTATCACTATTGCTATTTGCGTTGATTATGTTTCTGTACAAATCTAAATCTTTAATTGAAAGATAATCAAGAACAACCATAATGTCAATATCGCTTTTTTCATCAGCTTCTCCTCTTAAATAACTTCCTTGCAGTCCAACATAAAGTAGCCGAGAGCCGAAATTATGTTTTAGTAATTTAATTAAATTGTCAATGTAACTTTCTATTTGAAACATAGTATCTCCTTACTCATATATTCGCTTAGTAAAATTATCTGCAGATGTAGCTTTACCAGGCTTGACTTCCGATGGCAGCCCTTAAATTTATAACGGGACGCACAGGGCGTCGTCCTCTGCATGCAGACGCGCAATGCACGCCCCTACGTGGTTTTCATCGTCAGCGAAATCCGCTTCTTCGCCGTATCTACTTCTAACACCGTCACATCTACGACATCGCCGACGCCGACGACCTCGGAAGGATGTCTTATATATTTATTAGTCATCTGTGAGATATGCACTAGGCCGTCCTGATGTACGCCGATGTCCACAAACGCGCCGAAGTCTATGACATTACGCACCGTGCCTTTTAGTGTAAGCCCCGGCGTTAAATCTTTCATGTCAAGTATATCCGTGCGCAGCTCGGGCGGCGGCAGCTCGTCGCGCGGGTCACGTCCGGGTTTTTGCAGCGCCGATGCGATGTCACGTAATGTCGGTATGCCGATGCCGCAGAGTTTTGATATTTTCTCCGCACTGTGATCGTCAATTAACTGATTTACGTCAGGCAAGTTGTTTTGCTTTACATTTGTTAAATCAAGATCGAAAATGTTAAGTAATTTTTTTACAGCCTCGTATGACTCGGGATGTACGGAGGTGTTATCCAAAATGTTTTTGCCATCGGGAACGCGCAGGAATCCCGCGCACTGCTCAAAAGCTTTCGGTCCTAGCTTGGGGACTTTCAATAGTTGTTTCCTGTCACTAAACGCGCCGTTCTCGTCGCGGTACTTGACAATATTCTTTGCCACGGATGAACCTAAACCGGATACGCGCGTTAATAGCGGCGCGGACGCGACATTCAAGTCTACGCCGACTGTATTGACACAGTCCTCGACCACGCCGTCGAGTGAGTGCGAGAGCTGTGCGGGCGGCATGTCGTGCTGGTACTGGCCGACGCCGATGGATTTCGGGTCAACCTTGACAAGCTCGGCAAGCGGGTCTTGCAGTCTGCGGGCGATGGACACCGCTGAACGCAAAGATACATCGTATTGCGGGAACTCCTCTGCCGCAATCTTAGACGCGGAATATACGGATGCGCCCGCCTCGTTGACCATCATGTATGACACGCCGGGTGTCTCTTTGATAAGCCCTGCAATAAAAATCTCGGTCTCTTTCGACGCCGTGCCGTTGCCTATTGCGATTACAGTGATTTTATATTTTTTTATAAACCCTTTGACGATAGTGACAGCCTCGGCGACCTTTGACTGCGGCGGCGTGGGGTAGATGACTGCCGTGTCTAAGACGCGGCCTGTCGCGTCGATGACAGCGCACTTACAACCCGTGCGGTATGCCGGGTCAACGGCAAGTATAACGTGTCCGCGCACGGGCGGCTGCATGAGCAGTTGCTTTAGGTTGATGGCGAACATCTTTATCGCCTGATCCTGCGCGCCCTCGGATAGCCTGTTTCTCAAGTCACGCTCCATTGACGGGAATAGGAGCCGCTGCCAGCCGTCCTCTATTGCCCTTGACACATAGATAGTGGATGGACAGGGGGCGGTTAGATACATATCTTTCATAATACCTAGAATAGTGTCATCGGGTACGCTTATTGCAACCTTTAGATGCTCCTCGTTCTCGCCGCGGTTTATAGCGAGTATCCTGTGGCGGGCAATACGGTTGACGGGTTCTTCGTAATCGAAATATTGTGAGTATACCGGGTCACTGCTGCCGGATTTCTTGGAAATCACAGTGCCCTCGCGGTACATGACGGGACGGATTTTTGCCCTTAATGCTGCGTCGTCTGAGAAATTCTCGGCGAGAATATCACACGCACCGTTCAGCGCGGCCTCGATATCGGGTACGTCTTCACCGATGAACGTCTCCGCCATCTGTTCGGGGTCGTCGGGGTTTTGTTCGAGCAACCATTCGGCTAAAGGTTCCAGTCCCCTTTCACGCGCGATTGTGGCGCGGGTGCGGCGTTTTTGTTTATACGGACGGTAGAGGTCTTCTACGACCGCCAGTATCTGCGCCGCATCGATAGCGGCGTAGAGTTCGTCGGTCATCTTACCCTGTGCCGTTATGCTGTCAATGACCTCCTGCTTGCGCTTGTCTAGGCTGCGCAGGTATTGAAGCCTTTCAGAGAGTTCGCGCAGCTTTTGATCGTCCATAGCGCCGTGCAGTTCCTTGCGGTAACGGGCGATGAACGGGATAGTGTTACCCTCGTCGATAAGCTCGATGATGTTATTTACATATTTAGGCTGGCAGGAAAACTCGCCGGCCAGCACTTTGGTGTAATCAAAAGGCATGTTATTCTCTCCTTGTCCATTGTGTGCTAATCATTTTCAGGCCGCTGCTGCGCTGAAAGAAGACGGCGGTAACATAGACTTGAATAGGGAGTTTTTGCCCGCCGCCGATAATTATAATATTGTCAATGCTTGTAAGTATCGCGCAATCATCTAATGAGCGCACGCTTTGTATATCGCTTGTCCATTTTTCGTAGCAAATCAGCCCCGCGTTGACAGCCGCTGTCAATTGGGTGATACTCATGGTCTTGCCGAGGTGATTTACCCACAGATAGTCTTTGTCGCAGATGTCGGTAATCGCCTTGCTAAGTTTCTGCATGATGGAATGTCTATACTGGTTGTACATGTTTTGGACGACTATTGGTTTCATATATGTAATCCCTCCCCTATGGCACAATGCTTATTAAGTTAATATGGATGAATACCGTAAAAATCTAATCCTGTTTTTTCGTCAAGCCCGAACATGATATTCATATTTTGAACGCCAACTAATGCACCGCCTTTTCCAATGCTATCGAGGACACTATATATAACAATTCGATTTCTTTTTTCATCAATATCAAGTCCTATATGGCAAAAATTAGTTGCAGATACTGCTGCGACCCACGGATAAGGCAAATAATTCCATGAGGCGTTTTCATCTTTTGGTATATCAATAATCTTAATGAAATACTCATCTTTATAAAAATCTTTGTATAAATCAAGAAGTTCATTTCGCTTTAATTCTTTTATAGGGAAACAATGATTTATTGTCAGAATACCTCTTGAAATTGGAACGTAACATGACGAAAAATTAACTATTACCTTGTCGTTGGCAAGCAAAGATAACTCTTGCTCAATCTCATATGAGTGTCTATGGTTTATAACATTATAGGGTAAAATGTTGTTGGTGATTTCGGGGTGATGAAGCGCTGAATCCAACTCATTTCCGGCTCCGACTGTACCGGATAATCCATCTACAATTATCTTGTCAAAATCAATAAGTTTCTCTGATATTAACGGCGCCAGTGCGAGTATTGAAGATGACGAATAACAACCGGGATTTGCAATAATGCTTGCCTGTGCTATCTCGTTTCTGTGAAGTTCACATATTCCGTAAACAGCTTCTTGAGATAATTTCCAGTTTGTATGGCTTTTTTGATATATACTCTCCCATTCGGACTTATCATTAAGCCTGAAATCAGCGCCAAAGTCAATTATTTTACTGCCATCGTTAAGATGTGATTGGCAAACTTCTGTGGTAAGACCGGTCGGAAGCGCGAAAAATAACACATCACAAGGTGTTGTTTCCGAAGGTTTAACGAACTTGATTCCCCTGCCATAAAAGTTTTTATGATAATATTCTATGGGCGTATCACCTCGGCTTGTAGCCCATTCAACAGAAACATCGGGGTGTTTTAACAATACCCGCAATGCTTCACTCCCCATATAACCGGACGCCCCATATATTCCAACTTTTATCATAGATATCCCTTTCATATATAATATGAATTATCGCGCCTCTACAATTTCCCCATTTTCGGCGCAAACCCTGACAGTATATTAGTATCTATCGTCGTTGTCAGTTGTTCACGGCGGCGCCTGCGCGCCAGCGCAAGCCTTATCAGTTCGTTGATCATGTCACCAAACCCCAGTCCTGAAGCCTCCCAGAGATAAAACGAGAGCGAACCGGGAATGGTGTTTAGCTCATTGATATAAATGTTACCCTCGGCTAACATAAAATCTATCCTGACAACACCTGCACAGCCAAGTGTGTTAAAAGCCTTGATTGCCAGCTCTTGGACAGCTTTTGTGGTATCCTCGGGAATGTCGGCGGGTATTTCGCGTCCGCCCGAGCCCATACCCTTTGCGCCCCCCTTGCCGCCCGAGAGATACTTGTCCTTATAGCTGAGTATATCGCCGCCGCTGTAAGGTGATTCGCAGACTGAGGCGCGCGCGCCGTCAATATCGCCCAGTATCGCACAGTTGACTTCTTTCATATCTACAAGGCACTTTTCGACCATAACGCGCGCATCGAAAGCGAAAGCGAGTTCCAGAGCATCGGAGAGGCTGTCCCTGTCGTTCGCTCTAGTGATACCTACACTTGAACCCAAGCTAACGGGTTTGACAATAATAGGATACTCAAATTCACCCTCGATGTCAAGCAATACAGCGTTTTTATCGGTGTGATATTTTGATGAATTATAGACTTCACATGGCAGTACAGGAAGCCCTGCAGCTTGGAGCAACGTCTTAGACACCGCTTTATCCATGCACAGCGCCGCCGAGAGTATATCGCAGCCCGCATAGGGCAGATTCAAGCTCTCGCAAAGCCCCGGGATTGTACCGTCTTCGCCGTATGTGCCGTGTGTGACGGGCAGGGCCGCGTGTATGGTAACCGGCGGTACGTTACCGAAACGTTTTGAAGGGTGTTGTATCATCAAAACATCTCCGCTGCCGCGCACAAGCGCGATACTATGCCCTTTTTTTATGAGCGCGGGGATGTTTTTATAGCTCTCTATTTTGTCAAACCCATCGCCGGTGTATAATTGTCCGTCCTTTGCAATGTATACTGGTATTGGGTTGTGTTTTTTCATGGCTGCCATGGCTTGACAGGCCGAGATGATCGACACCTCGTGCTCGACACTGCGCCCGCCGAAGAATACGGCAATATTCATACCCATTGATTTAGTAAACCTCCATTCAAATTTATGGGGCACGGGGATGGAAGCCCCGTATCGGGCACCTGCCTAGTAATTATCCGGTAAGTCATTTGCCAGCAGAACCACATCGGCTTTCAACTCTACAGCACGTTTTATCGCTTCCTCGAATTTCTCTACAACGGTGAACTTGGAATAACCGGCATCTTGTAAACCTTGGGATATCGGCTCGGTCTGTCTCTTCCCCACCAGTACCACGTGGTCGCAGATCTCGGCAAGCTGTTTGCCGTAAGTACGATTTAGTTCGCTTTGCAGCTCGCCCAACTCTATCATACCCGGCGTGATGACAACTTTGAAACCCTCGAACATGCTAAGCGTATCCAGCGCGACCTTCACGCCCACAGGGTTTGCGTTATACGCGTCGTCAATAATCGTGAAATGATCCCCTTTTAACAGCTCCAACCTGTGCTTTACCTGCGGCAGCCGCGAGACGGGTTCGGCAAGCTGTGATAGCGGTATGCCGAGGTTATGCGCCACGGCAATAGCGCCCAATATGTTCAATATGGAATGTCGACCCAGAAGCGGCGCGGTAAAATCCACGCTCTCGCCGTTCGGCGCTTGGACTGTAAAGGTGGAACCTTTACTGCTGACCGTTAAGTTAACGGCTGTATAGTCAGCCTCATTGTCAAGTCCGTATGTTATGCAATTATCGGGACGGGCGTGTTCTCTGACAGGGGTGCTGTCAACGTTTATGAAACCCGTACCTGTAGTGGCATCAATGATTTCCCATTTGGTCTTGATGACATTCTCCAAAGTCTTAAAGGTATCCATATGCTGTGCTCCGATCGCGGTGAGAATACCTATTTCGGGGGTCGCGATCTCGCATATCTCGCGGATATCACCGACATGTCTTGCGCCCATCTCACATACAAAAAACTCGTGTGTGGGTTTTAGCTGTTCACGTATCGTGCGCACGACGCCCATAGGGGTATTATAACTGTCAGGCGTCATTAGCGTCTCGTGCTTGACGGATAGAAGACGCGTAAGTATAAACTTTACCGACGTTTTGCCGTAACTGCCCGTGATTCCGATGATTTTTAGGTCGGGCATAGATTTGAGTATCCGTTTCGCGTCGTTTATAAATGATCGGTTAAACATTTTTTGCACGGGTATAGTTATGAAATTAGATAACATGGAGATAAAAGGTACGAGCATAATCGACGGTGCGAGTATTATCAGCATAAAACGAGTGTAATCTTGCAGCAATGTTACAGCATAACCAATCAGCACCAACAGCAGAAGTTGTACTATAAGAAGCCGCCAGACACGTGGGGTATATACCAGCGGTTTTTTCGCCTTTCTCGGAATATTAAGCACACTTATGATCAGAAAAGCGACCGATGCAATCATCAGAGCATAATCATGCTCCCGCAGACCAAGCATGATTATGCCCACGACAGGCCATTGCCTGATATAAAAGTCGCTTGCGCCGCGTTTGAGCCACGCTAAATATGACCGCGTCTGGTATGATGAGAGCTGAAGCATATGGACACAGGTGAGCGAGGCAATAAAAGCTGCGATGACAAATGTGCCCGCAAGAATAAATGAGATCATTCGCTTAAAAACACCTCCAAAACACGTAAGAAAACATGTATTTGCTCCAGTATGGCATAATGTGTGCCGCCGTTTAACGTAACCAGTCCCGCGTCGGGCATAAGCTTCTCACAGGTCTGACCGTGGGCTATGGGCGTTGCGGTGTCCATATCGCCCCACACCAGCAGCGTGGATTGCTTGATTTTATGCAGGACACCCGTATAGTCCTCGTTTACGACTCGCGTTAAGACCTTACGCATCATGGGTGAGGCGGCAGCATAGTCTGACGATCCCGTTTTTCTGATGTATCTTTCCTTCAGCTTGCCTAGCGGCAGGCATTTGAGAGCTTTATAAGTATAGACCTTGAGATAATACTTCAGTCCGCGTTTGGGCTTTAAGCCAGCGCCCGCGCATATGACCGCCTTGTTTATTTCAAAAGGCTGATCATCGGCGGATAGCCAATTAAACATCATGCGGCCGCCGTGTGAGTGACCGATAAGGGTGCATTTTGAGATACCGCGTTCATGTAAAAAATCCTGAGCGAATTTAACATATTCGTCTGTGCTCCATGGCGTATCCGGCTCGTCAGTGCCTCCAAAGCCCGGCAGGTCGGGCGCGAGTACGCGAAAGGATTTTGACAGATGTTTTAATAAGGGCATATATAACTCGGCGGACGCGCCCCAACCATGGAGGAAAAGTATGACTTCACCCTCACCAATATCGATGTATTTTTTATCCATTTACACATCACCTAGAATATTATACTAAATATTTTTGCTGAATACAAGTTTTTTATGTAGAGGTTATCCAAATTCAACAAAACACACCTGAACGGGGAGTCCTTAAGGCTGGGATGGAACCCCCGAATTGTCCGGCAGGGCACCTGCCCGGCACTCCCTGCAAATAACTCTTGACAATTTTAGAGGTTCTGTGCTATACTTAGTTTCGCATTAGGGGTATAGCTCAGTTGGTAGAGCTACGGTCTCCAAAACCGTGAGTCGCGGGTTCAAGTCCTGCTGCCCCTGCCAGATAAAAACGTCCCATGAATGGGGCGTTTTTTCTTTACAATTAGCGGGTATCTAGCTGTTTGAAGATGGGTTTCTTTGCTTTTTATACTTGCAAATGACCCCATCAAATGGCACATGATATATAAAAAATGTGCCAATAATGTGCCAAACAAATCAAAACAGCCCCGCTATACCGATTTTGAACCGGATAGCGGGCTGTTTCATAAATCTCCGTTAATATCTGCCTCTGTGCGCTTGAGGATCTTCATCAGCCAGCGCGGTATCGGTACCCCAAGCCGCGCTAAATTTTCAAGTATCGAGATACCCTCTGTAACTACCACCCACACCGACACAATCATGCCAATCGGTATGTCAAACGGTATCTCGATGTTGAACCCAAGCGCGATATAATAGTTAAACGCGGCATCGAGCAGGAACCCGATTACCAGCAGGAACAGGATGCCGCCCTTTTTGTACAGCCCCCGTGTC
>Ga0123353_10002338_pt1 | contig 23550 bp, 11 predicted proteins | sample TergutLab28metaG_3_FD_92763 | JGI IMG/M metagenome (GOLD analysis project Ga0123353, IMG submission 92763) | Labiotermes labralis P3 segment gut microbial communities from Petit-Saut dam, French Guiana - Lab288 P3 | ecosystem: Host-associated > Arthropoda: Insects > Digestive system > Gut ... | reverse complement strand
CACTTCACGATACAACACACTTCACGATACAACACACTTCACGATACAACACACTTCACGATACAACACACTTCACGATACAACACACTTCACGATACAACACACTTCACGATACAACACACTGAACCCAAGAGTAAGCCCCACTATCTAAACAGTTTAGTTTTACCAACTGATCTCTTTCCTTCCATCAAAATCTCGTAGCATTTCTGATCTCCCCAGGCTTGTTACGTGTGCCGACCACATCATATCATCATCCTAATGACGTTCTGCAATGAGTGCGAATTATGAAATTTCTCACGGTGCAGTTTCTTCACCAGCATCCTGTTACTGACCGTCTTCAAAATTCACTCGTATTAGGATCTAACAGTGAGAATGCGGACACAATATTCTGCCTACGTCAGTATGGTTGAGCTTCTATTGGAATGGATAATGAATTTTCAATAAAAGAACCTCTACGAGAATAACTGAAGATTAATAATAAGCTACTCTTTTACTTGAAATAATCAACATTCTTCCTCATTCGGAAGCGTACAGTGAACCAAATCACATCCACATACAACATACATACATAAATACATACATATTGCATTAGAAGAAATGACAACAAAGACGAAAACTATTCCTCTTACGATTAGTGTTACAGCTCGACAAACCAGGAAAACCGTGAATGTACGAAGTGCTTAACATAGGAGACAGCTGAATGTAGATCGATAATATCGTTTGATAATGTTACTGCTGCTACCATCGTCACAACCAAACTGTAAAGCAAAAGGTACAACAATCCCATTACAGACCTGGACAGGCCCAGAGAGTTCCAGGGTATTGGGGCTTGCAGAATTCATGACAATCGGCACATGAAGGTGGTAAGATTGTCAGCCCTAAGTACAGGCCGCCTTTACCCTCCCCCAAGAAAAATATTCACGGTACATATTTGTATTAGAGACTGAGTCGATCACAGGGGCGTAGAGCGCCAGGAAGAATTATATCAATGAAAAATTCCAATGAAACCATCGGGGATTGAAACCGCGACCTTCTGGCTTATAGCGCAGTGCCTCAAACAACTGCGCTACCGCGTGCCACACTAATGTGACCATTATTATCGCAGCACTCCTTCTGAGCTTCATCTACTGCCTGATTAAAATGCATTCTACAAACAATACGTGAGGGATACTGTCTCTCTCTTCCCTGAAGTAAAAAAGAAAGGGGCTGCTGCTCTGTTGGATCCACTAGATTAAACCAATCTTCATGGGCAGAAAGCAGAAAGTATTCAAATCAGACATATAAATGACATCAAACTGAAGGGCCGTACTGACAGTCGCCTTGTTAATGTCAGTAAAGAGAACACGAAGTCACATTGAGGCGCATTCACGTGACCATTGTTGCCGTGCTAAAGCCATGCGTATTACTTATTCTGTGTGTGTGTTTGTAACTCTTAGGCATCCAGCATGCAATACGCATGCGCCGTATTATAATGTCATCTGTGATCTATCTGGCTCTACAATATTTTTCCACATTATTCTGTCAACGGCACGATTTTCCCAACCATTTTTGTTTGAAATATTTCTCATTCTAAGAAGACTGCAGACAGATGTTATCATAATGTAGACAGGTGGGACGGACAGATATGACAAAGCCAATAGTCGCCTCTCTCAATTTTGCGAACGCGCATAATAACGAAGACGTCAACTCTACCATGTTAAAGATAGCCTAAATTGATTTGAAAGCAAAACGCTGGTTAATTTACAACAAGAAATAGGTTCAGCTTTTCGGAAAGCAACTGAAACGTGTGGCAAAATACAGTCTAAAAGAAAAAATGGTGTGTAATCTTTGTGCACCTCACCTGCCGGGAAGAAAGAGAACTTAATAATGATTACTCCAGACGTCGTTCGAGTCAGACTCAACCACATAATTGGTGTGACGTCTCGACTCCCTCTTCCACTCGATAATTGACCCTACTCTGATAAAAAAAAAAAACTTTATTTTCCTTGCAACACATTTTTAAGCTTCACTCGCCCTTCCCCAGTTTTATGTTTGCCAAATAAGAAAAAACACAGGACATTAATCCTTTACGTAAACACAATAACATTTTTGGGAAACACGCATTCATATAGCTAATGCTGACAATAATGGGTCATTTTTCTACACCATTTATAATCTTCTCTCTCCGCTTTTCCACAGTCTACAGCCCTCTGGCATAGTACGAATGGCTGTTTCAAAAGCCTTCTATAGGCTGAGCCCCTCACCCCTGTATTTAAGTCAACATCATATGGAAGAGATGCAAGGTACTTTCACATGATAACAATGTTGTACTTACGGACCATTCCAGTACACTCTCTGTTATAGGGACGTTGTTTCAACAATTTCGTTTCGCTATTAGAAGTTGTCTTGTAATGGTATATGCGAGGATACATAAACGTTCTCCATAGCTCTACATATAAAATGCCGTTTTAACCACAGTCAAAATACAGTCCTGGTGTGTGTGTGTGTGTGCAAGGTAAGAGGAGTTTACACAAGAGAGTGGGGTGAAAAAGAGGGAAGATAATTTGCGGTTCTATGATGATGGAAAAGACCGGGCAGTAAGGCAAGGCAGAACAGTCAAGCGCTCTTTTCTTCTCTTTTTTCATTTCTAGCTGTACTATGGACCCCAGTTTCTCCATAACACGTATAAAAGGTAGGGGGTATCTATCGTGGCGTGTGTGTGTGTGTAATTTAGCCACCACATCGCCGAGTTTCGTATCTCAATTAATGGAGTTGTGTTTGCTTTTTGGAATTTGCGCTCCTGCCAGCAATCATCCAGTTCTCCCTCTTTCTCCACTGGACCCCCCACCTCCCTTGCAGACGATGTAATACATGGCTTGAAAAGTCACTGTAATTGTTTGGGAGGTATTTTAAAATATCGCGGATCGTTTAACATGCATTAAAATATTTCTAACTTTCAATTAAGGAGACTGTCGGTTTTACGGAAACGTGATTACTGCAGTGAACTGCATTATGTTGTATCGTATTGAATTGCTCAAAACACATTTTCCTTAAATGTTCTTTTTTTTTTAAATTTAAAACAGTTTATAGGAAGACGATCCAACAGCGCCCTTGTTTGTGTTGTTCTTAAAACAAACTGTCCTGAAATCATTCAACAACTGCTTCATTTTGAAAATAATTAGAGAGTGTATTCAAGTTAACAAACACGTGCTGAAAGTGGGAAAGAGGTACGTATTTTATGTTGCTACTGCGACGTCTTAAATCATCACTTTTGCATTATATGGTTGCCAGTCGCTGACGCGGTGATGGATATAAATCGCTTTATGCGCTGTAACATTCGGTTATTGTCGCCTAGCAACCACACAGGAAATGGAGAAAATTTGAAATAAGAAAAATATCAGGAAGTCACGAAGCGGTAACCGAACGTGGACAAACAAGGTTTCGTACGTGACATAACAAATATGGCATTGGTTTGTCACACACAAGACTCTCAGTTAACGAAATTATTAAGTTGACGTCATATGCAGTGGTTTTAACAAAGTACTGGTGACAATTACCTAATGCAGAACGCATTACAGAACTTAGAAACACAGACATAGTGTTGTTACAAATCAGTCTGACGGGAAAAGCCAAATCATACCTGAGCTTAGATGAAAGGGCACTAGTAAAATGTGTTTTTGAAAAAAAATAGAAAAAACTTGCTCCGAATTTGTGGACTAAATTGGCTAGAATAAAGTCTAAAAGCGAATATGGTACTGCCATTTCAGTGCACATAAAAGCTGCAGACATTTCGGCTACCTACTCTACTATATATTTCAAAATCCCCTAATATAACTACTATTGGAAGACAAATTCCTGTCAGATCGAAGGTCGATTAACAAGCAGTTACGAAATTTTGTCAGTTTCTAAACGTGTCGTGTTGAAGAATAGTAACATAAGGGAAGAGAGAGAAAAAGAATGAGGGGACAGATACAGGCAATATCAAATAAAAACTACATCGCACGTCAGGAAACAAATTACAGCTTTAACCAAACAACTAAAGATCCGTTCTTGAGAAGCTACAGCTGAAAGGTCTCAAGAAATTCCAAGCTTATTACGAAAACTGAAGTTTATTTTTATTACTGTGTCCACTAGAACCCACCACCTGTCCCCGTCCTATGCCAGATGACTCCAGTACACGCCCTTCCAATAAATTAAGACTCTTTCTTAAACGTTCAACACGGTTTCAAATGAAATCTGGAAGACATACGCGTGGCACTCAGTTCTAGCCCAAAGACAGTGCGCTCATTTCATCACGTGAGCGAGATGGTGTGCTAAACACCACCAGAAAGGCTTCGTTCGTGTGTATACGATACAAAGATTCACAAAACGGCAGCTTTCGTAGCACAGACACTTTAAAGACATTAATTTGTGAAGCTAAACTGCTGAACACAGCGCCAAACGCAATTAACCACTTGCTTGACACCGTTAACCCGGCATTTCTCCCACAGAGTGCGTTTATCCTACGTTGTTCGTCTGGTCTTATACCATAGCAATTACTTCACTAAACGCTAATGAGCTAAAATATGAAATGGATACGTGATATTTTCTGTGAGGTATGAACCGATCACTTAAATATAACTTCGAAGAGTTTTATTGAGGAGGGCCTTTCGATGTGTTAGTATCAGTCGTTGGCCTCTTAACTTAGCAGCACGAGTTCGATTCTAGGCCATTCCACTTAATATTTATTTTGGTGAACGCGGTGGTGCCTATCCCAGTGGCCGCGCGGTTTAAGGCGTGGGTCTACGGCTGCTTGCTTATTGGTATTGTGGGGTTGAATCCTACCGGGGGCATGGATGTGAGTGTTGTGTGTCAGGTAGAGGTCTCTGCATCTTCTTCGTCCAGAGAAGCCGTAACATATTTGATCGTGAAGCCTCGATAATAAAGAGGCCCTGGTCCAGTATGGGCCGCTGTGCCATGGTACTGGTACAGGATTTTCCCCGGCTAGTTGTTTGTTCGTCTATCAGTATCATTCCACCAACGCCACGCCCATATGAATCTTATCAGAATAACAACCTGGTGCATCCTGATAAACATCAATACTTTGATGCAGAGGAAACTAGGCTACTTCCATATTATATTTTTATGCCTTTAAAGTTGTGTGAAAAAGATTTCGTTTGCAATAAACTTCTTTAACACATTCTGGTTACGATAAAATCGAACATCTGTCTCGCGGTGGTAGGGTTCAAGGCGCAGAATGAATAACTTCAATTATCGATTAGTACACGGTGACAGCACCAACATATTCTGCTCTTGCACACACGCACAAACACGCACACACACACACACGCCCTTATGCAAGTTCTCACACGTGTAAATACAACAACAGACACAAAATCTGTCTCCACACACCTTAACACCACCGTGACGACAAGCAGGACGACGTTTTATTCTTTGAAATATTTCCGCTGCTTCCATTTTTCTCAACACGCAGTCTCGTATCTGAAACTGTGTACGATCCCAGGTACATACTAGCATTAGAACTATGCCGTCGCAGTTTCAGAGGATCAGGCACAATATGACGTGTAGCAAATAATTTTCAATATAAGTTAGAAATTCTGAAGTAAGCGTAGGCCTATAGACAAAACTCCGTACAGTGTCTGTTGTACGTACGGGGCCAACAGATAGTTACATGTACCGTATGGCATATAGCTAAGCAGCATGAAGGAAAGGGTGGCCTACTACTTGGGCTAAAGTCCAGAATTAACCCCCGATACTTTGAATGAAACCAGAAAGGCGTTACTACGGAAGACTACGAAAGGCCCTCTGCGCCTGTCACAACGAATACGAATTAAAGGACAGTATTTTTAAGGAAGCGTTTTGAAACAAAACGCTCCGAAACATATTTCCTCACGTTCACGGTGCAAGTTTCAAGTGGACCCCCTCTGTCATCAAATTAAAGCCCGTGTGCACTTTTTATGTGGGGACGTTCGGCAGTAACCCTCGTACTACTGACGATATAAGAGAAAGAATATAGTTAGGGGTGCTTCCAACCTCCACAAAGATTTTGCAGGCGGTATTACGGAATTCGTTATTTGACTTCGATATATCAGCTCACAGGAAGGCAAATACAATGACCGTGTGTCACACAGAGGTCAGTATATGCTACGTGTACACACTCTTAATTTCAACAGGTATGAGGGTTGTACGTGTTTAACTTGGACAACACAAAGTTTCCCGGAGAAAAAATTTAAAAAACCGAAACATAACAGAATAAACGATATATCCTTCTAAGTGCCACTTACCTAAGTTTCCGATTTCAAAAGTCGATGGGGCCATTCTTTAGCATATGCCATATATCCCGCCAGACTTCATTTCTACAATTTCTAATTATAACAATCTATTCGACCTCAGAGATAATCGCCTAAGAGTTTCCAAAATCCCGTCTTTTACGCTAATAATGATATATAAGCCAGTTTCTTTTATGCCAGGGTAAAAATTGGTCTCCCGGCATAAAGAAGAAAGACAGGGCACGGGTGTTGGGGAATTACAGACGTGACAGCAGGCTGGAGAGAGTTTGTTTGCTCTTTGCCAAATATCATTACGCTGCTGAAATCGAGGAATTGAAAGACAGGACACGAACATTTGCCGAGACTGAAAAAGCGTACTACATTTTATTTCGATTACTTTGATGGAAGATCTAAAGGTAGATGCGAGGATGATTATTAAGAGGGACTTATGGAAATATTCTTCCACTGTGCCTGAAACTGTAGAATAATCTACGTGGTCCTTCTGCAATATCACCAGCCTAATCATACATCACATAAGTCATTCTGCCCGCAGTTCCTCCTCTGCCTTTTGTCTCCCTCCGTATCACTACTGCGCTCATCTTGTGGCATAATTGAAAATAACGTGTCAAAGGACATACATGTAAGTCCGCAGCTCGGAAATGATTGTAACTCACATACTACTTAACACAGCATACAGGGACCATGTCATCCATTATTTCCTTTCTCTCTCTCTCTCTCTCTGTTACTTGTCCTGCTGCTACGTTGTTTTGCAGTGTGAAACCGTTTAAGAGACCGCCACCGTTGCTTGGCGAACAACTAATGCACAGAGCGAACAAATTAATAGAAAGAAAAACTGATCCATGGGAATGTTTATGTGTAAGATCGCCACAATCAACAGCTTCCGTATTGCAAAGGAGGATTTTAAGCAACGTCCAACACGGCGAATATTTGTCATATACCTTATTGTGACAACATGTTACGGCTTAATTCGGTCATGTTTACACCACTAAAAACTCATATGGGTTATAACATTGAATGTTAAGATGCTAAGACGACAACTATTATTTTGGAGGATTCGTATGTTGCGCACGTATATCCAGTGTCGCAGGACACTGTGTGACACCGATTATTTCACATAAAAAAACCGAGTAATGCACACATTTATCATTAACACAACTTTATTAGCACTGTGCCAACCTGATATGTTTTAGTCCTCAAAGGGTCAACTTCAGGGAGTACGACAGAAACCCTGTAACAGCAAGGTCAACAAAATGAGTTACCAGATTTGAAATGTAAAAATGCGTAACAAAGATTTTATGTGCAATCACGTATCTATATACTTTTCATAGCCTTGATGGTACCTTCTTCTTACAATCAACAAAATGGGATGAGAAATATACAAAATTCAATATTTAATTTAACTGTATTTTAAGACAATGCCGGCAAAGAATGGAGCTTGTCACTATAGTTTATAATTTATACACACTCTAATTATTGTCACTATAGTTTACACACACACTCTAATTCTTGCTTCGTCAGATGTACACACCCTAGTGTTACACGAATGGCATATGGTTTCGCTGATCCAGTGCCCTGAAGATCTGCTCGCTTGTTTGATCACATAACTCACATTAACCCTAGTGTTCTAGAAGAGCTTCCGCATTACAAGCCTACCTCTCTGCATGACAATCTACAAATTTGGCAGTGGAGGTCTACAAAAAATACGGACACAGAAAATTTTGCCTTTAAGAACAGTAAATCTTATTCTCTTGTTGTACACATTTCCATTCTAACAGATTCAGCACTATATTATTATTATTATTATTATTATTATTATTATTTATTACCTTTATGCAGGGCACTTATATTTACTTACCTGTAGTTAACCACGTAGTAGTTACAGTTTATGGTATATCTGTGTTATTTCCCTTGTTAAATGTTTTGTACTTTTACATTAGTACTTTCTGTAGTGTGTGAGCAGTGCTCAGTGTTTGTTTCTTCTGCAGTTCATCGGCATTGTGCTCTCCCGTTATGTTGCTTAGGTGCTGTGTAAATGATTTGGACACGGTTCCAGTTGCTCCTATTATTATTTATTATTGTTATTAATGGTATTATTGGTATTATTTTCGTTTTTACATTCCACATGCGCTGTATTTCTCTTGTAATTTCTTTGTGTTATAGAATCATCTCGGTTTCTTTCTTGATCACATTTGTCTCCTGAAATTGCAACCTCTCCTAACGTGCCTGTTCCTTTTTCATTATCACATATTATGATGTCCGGCTCAGTGTTAGGGACGGTTGTCAGTTTGCACTTATTATTATATCTCCACGGAGCCGAGTCCTTCCTGAGTAGTTAACAGGTCCTCAGCTGGTCAAGAATTTCCCAGCATTTTACGGAAAACGGTGTTTCATTACCTCAATCACAACGGCCTGCCACCTGTCCCTATCCTGAGCCAGATCAATCCAGGCCATGACCCCCCATCCCACTTCTTGAACAACCATTTTAATATTATACTCACATCTAAGCCTAGGTGTTCCAATTAGTCTCTTCCTTACAGGATTCCCCGTCAAAATGTTACATGCATCTCTGCTCTTCCCCATACTTGTCACATGCCTTTAACATGTCACTCTTCTTGATTTGATCATCCGAATAATTCTTGGTGAATAGTAGAGCATAAAGCTGTTCATTACGCAGCCTTCTCCACTACCCTGTTACTTACTCCCTCTTAGGTCCGAATATCTTCCTCTGCGCCCTTTTCTCGAACACCTTCACCCTATATTCCTCCCTCAGCGTGACGGAACAAGTTTCACACCCATACAATCAACAGACAAAATTATAGTTCCTCATTATTATTATTATTATTACCACTACTTTATTTCTGTGAAGAACGTGTCGCTGAAGCATACATTCTGTGCACGGGGGCAGGATTAGTGTATGCGGTATGGTGACTACGTCACGGGCAGAACCATCTACACAGAGGTAACGCGGAAATATTAAGTCTCCTCCAGATAAAATTCTCACAATTCACCACGACCACTTCCACATCCTTAGGAAATCAACATTCAGTCATCTTTCCTTCCACGTTCAAAAGATAGAGACAAGAAAGTGTAATTAATGAATTAAATTAAATAAATAAAAGCAAGTGGCCACCAAACTGACACATTAAATATATACTAATTTAGTCACATAATTCCCCAATAAAACAGTCGCTGCGATTTGCATTATGTCACGAGACTATAGAGAACTGGGAGTAAACTCTGCGCATTTTTCGACTTGGGCAGTAAATGGACTAAAGTGACTAGATTTACGCTCCGGCCGCTCTGTCACTCAGAAGTATTGATTACGCATTACATAGGAATACCGGTGAAAGCAGAGTCGGTCTGCAAATATCACTGCTCCGAATCGAGCCCGGTCTTTTCAGCACGTAGCCCGTGAAACTACTATTAACCAAACTACCTTGCCTCATCTATATTGCTTCAACGATAGAACCTACAAATTTTTGAAGCACAGCTCTATGACAGACAGACACACAGACACACACACACACACACACGTGTCCATTCCACAAACTGATGTGATATATACGAAGGACACGTAATTTGTTTGTTGTATACAGGGGTCCCAGCCACCCCCAACCTCTCTACAACATACCTCTCTCACTGCAGAGAGCAACACCCCTCCAACCTGAGCAACACAGGCCAATTATTCTTCATAAACAACCCTCCCCCACTCAAAAAAATCTGGGCCCATCCGTGGTGTACCAAATTGCCTAATCCCACTCCGCTGTTACACGCCATTATACTTCTGGCCCGATTTCAGAAATGTAAAGCTTCGGGTAACCCTCAGGCCGTTGGCTGGCATTTATAACCTTGTTGAGTGTATTACTGTTGTCTGCACGAACGGTGATTATACGACAAAATGAGATCATCGAGGTCCAGAGACGTTTCATGCACACACAGCAAAACATACTTGTAACGGAACTCCAATGACCCAGAAAATGTATTGCTATTCAGACATCTTCTCGTGAAGGCAGGCATTTATCGCTATGAACACTGCATAACAAGTATGTCCATTTATGGACCAAATCACAATACAGAATTTCGTGTTACAAATGTGCACTATAGCCACGACAAATGAGGTGGGAGCAAATGCATTACACAAGGCGCTGGTGTCGTTCTCGCCTCACAAGTTAGTGACTCCCCCCCCCCATGTTTTTCTTACCGATTGTACGAAATTCATATCGCACACACCAAATTTCTTGAAGGTCGGTGAGTTCTTTGAAAAGCTGAAATGCAGGGCATCCAGATATGCTGACCGCATAAGCTTCCATAGTAATACTCCACCACGCGCTGCCTCCTCTTACGTCTTCTGCCCGCAGCCCCGTTATTTAGCGCCAAGCGCGCTAATTCGTAAGCACATTGCCGAAGATGTCTTCGGGTTGTTCAGCTTCCATGATCTTGAGCTCACGCTTGACGACCTTGTTAACATTTGGAAGGAACGCTCCCTTGAAGCAGCTGGAAAACGTGAGAATAGGCAATGAAGAGGGCCGTGAGGGTTGTGCAGATGGTTGAGAGGGCAGAGCCGTCGACGCGGTTTAGATGATTTAGAAGCCAGTACCGTCCGCACGGTTTAGGAGTGGACTGAGAGGTCAGAACCGTCGACACGGTTAAGTAGTTGACTTAGAGGTCAGCACCGCAGTCTGCGATTGCCGTCATTGCTACTTAGCACGTGTCAATGTTAGCGTCACTCAACAGCATTAAGATATTTCTGAGATCAGCAAGTGGAGAGATAGACTAGTGTTTGATAACTTGCCAGGATTAATAATGATTAGTAACCAGGAAACAGGAGACCGTGTTAAGTAGCCTTGCTTATATTACTAATGGAACAATTTAAATTATGGAGGAACAAACAGCAGCTGTGATGGAGTGACGGACGTTATGAGAGAACTGCGTACCAGCGACCAGAAGCCTGAGGTAAATGGTCCATGCTTTCAGTTCGTGCTACACACTACCGTGCTGCAGCTGACAGTCGCACTCTCCGTGACATAACTCACGCCACAAGATACTCGTAAAACTCGTCCAGTGTAGCGTGCATAGTAACAACATGGCTCCGAGGTGCACATTCTGACAGGGGCAAGAATTCTTTCGTGTTTATATTGGCGCTTTATCACCACACATCATCATGAACGTCCCATTTTAGACATTATGAAACGACAGGGGAACAATAGCATACAGTCACCATTTAGTTCAGTTACATACGAGTAAATGTAACGCCCTGTTCAAGGTACCAGGTTCGAATGATATAAATAAAATAACACACAGGACACAGTTACACCAGAAAAAAAAGATAAACTGCTTTGTCTCACTGTCACCCTCTCTCTTCCGCAAACAATAGCGGTATCATGAAATGACAATGGTTTCTGTATTTTATGGTGCCCATGTTCATGGCGGCAACCCGAAGGGCAATTGAAAGCACATACGAACAGCAATGATCATAATTTTTTGTTATTATATTCTCTAAACAATTTTTTGTGTACTGAGATTTCTTCGACCCTAAACGCCCCACAGCCCTACTTCATGGAGACACTACTGCCAATCTAGGGTAACAAATGTGCCCTGTGAAATTATTCATGCAAAGAAGGCTCACGGGGGCAATGGTAGCCAAGTTCATATGGTTCTTAACCCCACCCCCCGCACATACCCTACTGGCGATTTAGTGGGCGTGGTGGGGGAAAGAAACATTCGCGTCTGCCGGGAAATGAACCCCAGTCACCCATCGTTCACTCGGATTTCATCAAGTCATTCCGCAGCCAGCCTGTACGTCAATACCCACAACCACCATTAACAAAGCACGTCAGCGGGGCGTTATGTTTATGCAGCTAAAGCAATACATCAACAAGAAGACTCGTGCGACAAGTGGAAAGCTCAGTTCATAATGTGACGACAGCGTGACGGAACTGTGAACGCCGTTAAGTCAGTGTCTGCGCTGATTACTCAGGACTCTAAAACAGTACCGCTGAAGGTCTGCACGCAGGTATTGTGCTGCTCTTGTAATTTCTTTACAGTCTGATGCTGTAATTAAAAACAAGACATGCAATGTACGTATAACGCAAAACTGAGGCGCGTTCGTGCCATTATTTTTCCCGTGAAAAAGAAATAATTATTGTTTATTCTGATTGTGTGTTTGTAAACTTAGATATCCAGCATGGAATAAGCATACGCCATATTGTCATCTGTGACCTGCCCGGCCCTACAATATTTTTCTACATTATCGCATAAACGGCAGGATTTTAATTAATAAAACTTTATTGATTATAAAGCGCGTGTTTCGATTTTCTCTACCACTTTTGTCTGAAGCATTTCTCATTCTAAGAAGAATTAAGCGAGATACGATAAAAAATGTACACCGGTCTTCATGTAAGGTACCCGTTTCTCCTGTCAGATTTTAATGACACTGAATTTCCTCACAGATTTCCGGAAAATGCTTAAATATTAAATTTCATTCAAATCCGCCCGATGTGAGCCGAGTTGTTCCATGCGGACGGACAGACGGACATGGCGAAGCTGACAGACGTTTTCGCAGTTTTGAGAAAAGCGACTAAAAATGTGGCGTCAAACGATCGTCACGGGGACTCCGCTGGTGGCTGATAAAAGCCCAAGTTTTTGGCGTTGTCTACGTTTACCCTGTAGACATCCTGGCTGGATGGCCATTGAATGCTTGGCGTAACAATGTCTGATGGCAAATGACACAGGAACTGCTTTCTCTTATGCGGCAATCTAACACGGCATTAAGCTTCAACCGCGACGTATAAAAACCGTGTTTCAGCGAGCTCCGAAAAAAAAACTTTTCATTTAGTCCTCAGATCATAAATCATGCGTCGGTCCACTTAACATCACTATGGCAAATACATTAATACGGTTGAGATGTGCAGACGTGAAACAGGTGTGGAGCAAACTGGAAAAGTATCTTACAAAGAATTTAGGTGGCAAAACCTGGATAGGTGATAGAATTTTAGAACCTTAAGTGTGGATGTGATGTTAATAGTGATAATTCTTAGGATGTTAACTGGATTTTTCTCTATCTGGATAGTACCGAGTGGCAGGAGTCAATAAACCAAAGCGACAGGGAGTGCCTTCCACAATGACCAACAATCAGGGTTTTGAAGGAAAAGTCCAGAGCTATGATGTTAGGTTCAGTTAATTGTTCAGTTAGTTTGTGCAGCCTACTCAGGTACAGAAAATCTTTTGCAGTTACTTTGCCCAAGGGCACAATACGGGTGAGTGCGTATTTGCATTAACACCGCGATGGCCGACGGCGATTCTTAACGAAAGGTTCAGTAAAATTCTCGGTATTAGCACCAAGTCTCGATCGCAGAACCGTTATGAATTGCAAATGGACTTGATATAACAGTCACATTTTAGCGTTCAACGTAGTTCAGCGTTAATAAACTACTGACTCAAGGAACTCTTCTTTTTCTGGATCTTCTTGGGCTTTGTCATTATCGCTTTACATGGTGGACTGGCGGTACTGAGCTTCTGCTAATACACGGACCGAAAAAGTCGTAATGTGTTTCCCGAGGACTCGTATGTTATCCATAAGATAAAATGCGAATCAGTCCACATGTCTAAACATTACCAAAACGTACAAACAAATGTATTTAAAACGTGCATATCAAGTAAGGGTTTTCTGTTGTGTTGGAAGACAAGACAAGTCGTATACTCATTTATAACACACATTCCAAACCAAAACCACACACGACAGGTTGCAACAAAGTCTCAGTTGCCACACATCCACCTGCGCAGGACCTTGGATTTGTAACAGGGGACTGCGCCCCATTCCTGAGTGATGGGGTGACCGACTGTGCCTCCCTTGCCAATCGACCAGTCGCAGCATTAAATGTCGCAAAAATAAGAGCGAAAAACTGCAAAATTCAGGACAAATTTCATCCGTCGGAAAAAAATTGTGACGTTTAACACAAACTGTAAAGTTCAGCACAGAGTATACTGTTCAGAACACAACGGTACGTTCGGCACAGACTGCAATGTTCAGCACAGACTATATTGTTGAGATATACAATGTTCAGCATAACCTGTAACGTCCAACACGACGTGTTATGTTAGGAAAACAAAGGATAAATTAAAACAATGTTAATTACAGTCTATGTCTTTCTAGTCAAATTAAGTTCGTTCCTTTCTAAAAATATTTAAGTTCATCAACATTTTGGAGCAAGCGGTGGCGCATATGGTTGAAGCACTGTGCTACAGGCCGGCAGGTCTCGAGTTCCCTTCCCGATGGTGTCATGAACAATCATTCCGGCCGCACTATGGTCCTGGAATCGACTCAGACTCAAACAGAAACGTGTACCAGGAATATTTCCAGGGGGTAAAGGCGGCCTGCGCGTACAGCTGACAACCTTACTACCTTCATGTACCTATAGTCATAAAATCTGGGAACCTGAACCTCCTGGAACTCTCAGAGCCTGTCAGTCCTCCACAGGGACTGTTTTACTTTTACTTTGCAGGCGAGCGGCCGCAGACCTATTTCTTAGACCGCGCGGCCACTGGGACCGGCACTGTCATTTAATAAACTAAAACACTGACACACACACACTCACCACACACCACACACATACATACAGACACACACACACATACAGACAAGCTGATGTACTTCTGAATGTGTTACATGTATGCCTACATAATGCAACTGTTGTTTGTACTGATAATTAAAACATTTACATGAACATCTCAATCGAAAGACGAGCCGCCACTGCACCGATTGGGGTGCTGAGCGCATAAACGGACAGCACGCCCCAAACATTATTATAGGTGCGTTAGTGGCTACTTGTATTGCCATGTTTTTATGCCCCAAATTAACACTCCATCACCAGAGCAGACATGCACGCAAGCTCCCGAAACTCGCAGCTACCTGCTACTACTGTACACAGCTGCACTTAGCTCGAGCCACGCAGACACGATCGGAACTTTTATCTCACCGTGTACCCTCTAAAACCTTCAAGACTAAAATATATGAAACTATAATCGTATCTGTTCTTTTTTTTAGGTGTTACAGAACTTGGTCTCTCACTGTAAGATATGAACACAGCGGTGAGCAGTGGAATGAAGAAAATGCATAATGAATGAGAAGCTTAATAATTTGTACCTTTCAGCTGACAGCGAATACATGTATAAGCATTAGACAGGCTAGACTGAAGGACGCACGCGTAGATAAAAAATGCCTACACAGTTTGTTTGATAAAGATGATGGACTTGTGGATTCGTTATCAACAGAACCTATTTTCTTTTTGTATTGTCTACTGACGACGCACGGTCTAAGACGTAGCTATGCGGCCGCTCGCTTGCTGGGATTGCGCGTTCGAATCCCGCTCCGGTCATAGATATCTGTCTCTTGTGAGTGTTGCGTGTAGTCAGGTAGAGTTCTTTGCGTGGGGCTGATCACTCGCCCAGAGGAGTCCAACCGAGTGTGGTGTGTCTGAGTGCGATAGTGAAACCTCAGCCATGAGGCCTAAGTTCAAAGGGACTATCGAGCCATGGAAAAGTATCTACTGATTAATCACTACGATAGTGTTCACCTACTAATTTACAGTCCAAATGATCGATGATGATGATGACGATAACCGCAACAATAATAATAATAATAATAATAATAATAATAATAATAATAAGGCTAGCAAATACGATCAATGGAACAATCCGTCTTTGAGCCTTGCACTCTAGAATTCGAAGATTGACACATACAACACAAGAGGCCATGATTGGACACAACGATCAGCCAGTTTGAACCACATCGCAGCTCAACAACCTACAAGCAGTTCCCTAGCCCTCACTTTACGGCCACCTTCCGAGCTCCTCTTTCTTTTGTACGGCCTCGTTCCAGAAATTCTCTCTTCCGATTTTTTGTGTACTTACTGTCTTCCATCTCAGCTGCACGTCCAGATCTTTGATACTTCCCAAATTTCACTAGACTAACAACGACACCTGTTCTGAATTAATTACCGACCTCATCAATAGGTATCAACATAACCTTATACTTCAACAGTACCTATACCAGAAATACGAACCTTTTCCTTTATAAGCCATATTTTCATCGTAAATAAGCTCTCATTCTATTATTGATATTACTGCTGCAATTAGACTTCCTCAAAGTATTTTGTAATTTGATACACCCGACGATGGCCATGAAGGCCGAAACATGTAGTATAAAATTAAGCACATGAAGAGCTGTGTACGACGATACATTCCTCAGTCTTAGTGTACATGCTCTACAACAGGATGTACAAACCCAAGTTTACGTCCAGATATTCTCTGCAGGTCTTTGTTGTCATACATTTACATTTGTCCGAGCAAGCCACCAAGTATTAAATTTATGCAACCAATCGTAATTACTGTACATTAAATCACACTGTTGACTGGCTGCCTGTTATTCTAGCCCTTCGAATATTTTGCGGCTGACTGGAAAATGTGAACCGCAACGTGCAGCAATGCAACGAGATATTCTGGATTCTCGGGTTTAATTAACCGGACGAAATCCCGCTCAGCTAAATGCCAAAGGTTTGATTCCTGCCCCCCAGTGAACACACCGTTCAGACTTGTCAATTAATACTTGAGGGAAGCAATGGCTGCGTATCGGGTGAACCAAAATGCAAAACATATAAACACACTATATTTTAGAGAAGTACAGTCATTTAAAGTTGCAGTGGGCGCTATATACGAGGGCACCGTATCTGCCTGCGGTATCCGCTCCTACAGAAGCAGCTAACAAGCATCTCGTCACAGCGAACTTAGTTAGTCCGTTCATATCGTGCACAAAACGTCACGATTCTCTGCCCCCAGTAGATTTATCCATGCCTCAGTTTGAAAGCTAGCGTGACCTCTATATTCCCTTTCTCGTGTACCTCTCCGCCTGCTTATCATTACCGTTAACCTCAACATGATGTTACTAAAAGGCACTATACATCATTTTTCCATTTACATCATCAGATCTCTGCGAGTACAAATAAACAGCATGGCTTTAAGATTTACTAGTTGTCACGTTTCCTGTCGGATATGTTCTGATGACCTTTCTTGGACTTCTGGAAGTTAAAAGCTCCATACGCAGCAATCTAAATTGGTGAATAGAAGGAGCCATTACAGTGAGTGCCGATATAGAAAGCAAACACTCCGAGTCGTAGTGAGCAAGGAGAAATGTCTGGTTCACATGCACCATTTGCAGTGACTGTATGTTGCCGGTACACTGCAGGACATTCACTGCAAAATTTTCTGGAAAAGAAGTTACCACAATGGGACATTAAGTGGTACGACTAGAATACGGTTTGGATTGATACAGCGAGCTAATGCAGGCATTGTAACTGTGATCCACATAAAGCACTTTCCAAGAATTAAGCGCTCGACCAGTATACAGCCATGTTAACAAGGAAAATGTCAGACTGCGCGTGCATTTTCGATGTTTTGTAGTCTAGTGGGCTGGCTATGTACAGTACGGTGCTAAGCAATGGAACAAGGGGACTTAAGTTTAGCTATAATAATAATAATAATAATAAGCTATTGGAAAAAAGTGTAGGATCATAAATGTTTCGACGCTTCGGAATTAGGTTGAGGTGGATGCTTCATCATCCAGGTACACCCGTCAACCCAAAGATGCGGGCAGCACTTTTCCCGAACCGTCAGAACTCACGACCTTGCACGCTGTCTTGGCACAGCAATCTATCACTAGAACACCTGCCCTTTCTATTTCTCTGGACCCACTGTTTATACGACATGTCGTCAAAAAGTGAAAATCTAATGCTAAGGGCATCGTGAGTTGGTAAGACACTGGCAGCATACCTTCTTTTATTTCATATTTGCGAAGCCGGATGTGGGCTGAACAAACGGTAGTCGACTGCTGGAGGTAGCGCTGCTCAGACAGGCTTTGAGGCCCCGATAGACCCCTGTCCGATGGGTGTCAGGGTCCCCGCCCCTTTGACAGTGAAACAGCCAGAACATGAAGTCGACCTCGCACACTAATGCCGCTGTGAAGGCTGCACGCAGTTTTACCTTCAAGTTTGTCTAAACCAGAAGAAGTGAAGAGCTGTTGAATAACGTGCAGAATATATGAACCAAAAATCGTTGTTAGCCCTGGGCATTTCTTTATTGATTTGCTAGTCATAATGGCGCTGGTGAGCCACAGAACATGACATCAGTAACCATGGCTAATGACAAGAGGTAGTTCTCACCACACCGACTATGTCGTCGGTATGATCTAAGTTCCTCGGGCGAACAGTTTCTTTTTCAAGCCTTCCACAGTTAAGCATTGAGACTTCTGTGAATACACTGCAAACGTAATCAGACATTTACACCGCCAGACATTACTGCACTCTATTGCAGAACAAAGACGCTCACCACAACCGTTGACCATGCGCTGGACGTAATGCTTACCCAGTTCCACCCACTTCCATTCTCCACGACCTGTTCCCCAAAGATCCATATGAATGTCCTCTCGGCTACGTGCTTTTTGACGTAAACGTTTTTCAAGAAACTCGTAAAAACAATGAATTCATTACTTGTATCTCGATCGAGCTATTTGTCCCGCACATCCCCAGTTCCGTGGTTTCACCGTTCGAACAGCAATACCGGGTAACAACGCCCCAGAGAACTTGCTGATTGCTAGATCATGACTAAGATATCACCACGTTTTATCAAGCGTTTGGTAAGTAAAGATGAAGTTCGTCCTATAACAGGTCATGAATGCCCGGAGGGAGAGTAAAAACTTCGGCGCTAGATGGGGTGGGTGGTCAACGCTACGCCCCGTCCTCTTTACGCCTTGGATTGGGAACCGGTATCCTTTGTTTGACAAGTACCAAGTCAAATTATCACTTTTTATCCCTAAATCCAACGAAAAAGCTGCATGTATAAAAGTCTCGCAAAGAATTCACGGACTATTAATGATTAGTGCTACCTGTGGAGAAACTAAGGCCAACTCACACAACACCGAACCGAACGGAAGCGGAAGAAACATGGGTGCAAAAAATGTCACCGAAACTTTTTGTCTGAATTGTTTCGAAATATCAAGGTTGATTTAAGTCGGCCAGGTATTATTAAAAACTGTATTTAAGAAGCATTCGAAGCCCCTAAAAGAATAGTGTGGCATTGTTAGTAGACCCAAGTGCTTAATAGCATGAAGCGAAGTGACTCTAGACGAAAAGACCAGAGTTGTAGCAATACATTTTTTTTACTTCGATTTTGTTGGGCGCGGTGCGGGAGGTACTTCAGCCGTCTGCGGTGGAAACCGATAGCGTTGTAGGAACCGATTATTCACAACTGGCAAAGGATAGTGGCAAGAACGAGAGGGGCAAACGTTTGTAAATACGCGGTAGAATGAACAGAACTGAAGACAAGAAGGATGGGCACCGCAGTGACCCGTGTACTGCGTCAATAACTGATCACCTGTGCAGCCCTTATGTTCATACATTCAGCAGTCCCGCACTGCGAGGCAGATACGTACTTAAAGTAACCTGGTTTCATAAAAAAATAAAACCTAATAAATTACAATGCAATACAGTGTGAAAATATTCGAGTACAATTTCTCCATAGTGATTCCTCGTTTAAAAATAAGCCGCAAATATTAAACAACCGCGAGAATCGCTGGCTGCGATAACCACAATTATCAAACGACATCGCGTGAGCTCCTCCGGGGTCTTCTTTCAACAGCTACAGTAACAGTCCGTGGTGGCGAGCTGCATTTACACGTTCCGTGTTACACTTCCTGTCTCAAAGTGACGCTGCTCCAGTCGTCGGAGCACATTAGCGTCTTGATGAAATCTGCTAGGACAACGCTGAACGTTTTCACGTGAAGCTGTAACAGCTCGGAAATTAGACGCAGAGGGTCATGCTGACGTATTCATCGTGCGAATACTAAATGACCATCCGATCACAAAAGAGTCCTGCTGAGTAGTGTGTGTCTTCCGTTCAGTTCACAACGCGATTTATCGTCGTCGCAAATAACACTGCTGAGAAAAGTGTTACCTCTTTCCACGGCAGCGAGCATCTTGAAAGGTAAATGTATCAGGACACATGTTACGTAACATCTTCAGCTTACTTTCATAACAAGCAATTACACTATGGACAGCCTGTGCGATAAGTTATATCACTCCGTGTATGTAATTCAGAACAGGTAAGAAGGGAAATATAAAAGTCGTTGCCGTTCGCTCTACGAAGGCACACAGGGAGAGCAGAAAAATAATTCCACTTATTCTTAACCTTGGCAATAGATGGAGGCGAGTGCTCACCTTCAAGTACCGGACTGCTTTCACCCTGGAAAGAGCCCCCGACACCCATTCATAATGTGGCTGAGTGGGCCCCAGAACCGGTCTAGTTGTTTTTGGAGAACAGAAAATCTCTTACCCCTGAATCGAGCCCCGCACCTCCAGCCCATAGCCTAGTCTGCTGTACCCTACTACACAATCCCAGCTTCCGTTGAGAATAACTAAGTAATAGTGTTTCATATTAGTTATTAGACAAAATATGTAGGTAGACCTTAGAGATGTATTTTTTAAACAGGAAAAGACAAAAAAAGTCTGACCTCAGAGGCGAGAGGACAGAAGGGGATACTACCATGTTAATAAATTGGTGAGTTTCGTACTTTTAACCAACTATGAATTCATCTTCAAAGGAAAACGTCGAAAATTTTACCACTGACTGTACTTTCTTCACTGTTGGCATCCTGTTGTGCGATGTAATGAAATTGCAATTGAAAACTAATGGAGGTTTCAACCCGTCAGTACAAACACATGTATTGTGCCACAGATAGCCACATAAACATTTTATCTTAGATAGCCATATAAAGAGTTACACGATTCGACTTGTGTAGGTCATCTTCAGGTGGTTTCTATTTACAAAGTCAGGAATATATTGACGTAATACTCAGTATTTTGTGTAACTTAAAACTTCGTCTTCCTGTCTGTTTGGTGTTGTGGTGTGGTACTTCGAACAAGTGGCCTATTCAGTGGATGTTGTTTAGTCTGTGTTTATCTCTTCCTGTACTACAGAGTGCAAGAATTTTTACGTAGCTTCCTGCGATACAACAAAGACTACACTGACAGGATAAACCCCTATTATTTTTCAATTGCAGTTTCACTGGCAATTTTTTAAAGGCAAACTAAGGCGCCGGTACTTTCCAATAACCAGCTCTTTTAATTATACGTGCAACTTAGTCGCACGTAACTCCTCGTAAGGCATCCCGTAGTATTCTTTTTAACTTCATGTAATCACATAAAAATTTGCCAAAAAATCTAGGAGCCACCCCAAAAGTCTAGGCGACAGAAAGTCCGAAATTGAGAACGCGCAAATATTAGGCGGAAAGTTACAAAACTTCATCCGCTCCAGGAATTTGTTCACCCCTATATTAAGCAATAATATAAATCTCGGACGGGGTTTGGAGGAGTTCTTTCTGAAACGCTCTTTCTAGTGTGTGCCAGCGACCGCACATTTTTTTCCCGTTCGGTCTGGTGCTGTGCGCCCACGCCTTCCCTCTCGCAGCACACCTTTAACGTTCGCCCTAACGCTTAAGAATGCCGATTTCCCAGAAGGATGACGTCGTCACTTATGGTATTGTCTGGACGATTATCTAGCCCTTATTTGCCCGGCACACACACGAAGCACGAAGCACAACAATCAGATCACTGTTGTTACGTCACGCACAGTTCATCATCGGCATTAAAAGACCATCACTGGACACTACAACCCAGTTCATATCTTCATTCTCTACTTTTTTTTATATCAATTCTAATATCGTATCCACTTCTGCAACAATCCCCCGTGTCATTTTTTCCCATCAGGTACTCAAACTAAAAATTTTGTATAAATTCTTGCTTCTACAAGCACAAACAACACATAACCATCGTTATTACACTACAGCGGACATGCATTAATTCGTAAACCTTTTCTTTAACCAGCGGAGGCCCGGGTTCATTCCCAGGCCAAATTATTAAAAATTTGTGGTGAACACAGGGGCGCAATGACAGGTTTTTCTCCGAGTACTTTTGGCTTTTCCCCTGTGTCATTCCACCAATGCACCATATTCACTTATCAATTACACACGCTATAGTCTCAGTAATTGGCAGAGTCAATAAATAACACGCTTAAAGAAGTTATCAGAACAAAACGAAGTAGGAAGAAATGGGCAGGACATGTAGCATGTAATTCCAGGGCACTCGTACCTAATGTTAGGCGGAATTTAACCGCCTGAAGGACAGAGCGCATTTGAGAGGAGTAGGTTTAAAACACGGGATTATAATGAAATGCACTTAAAATAATGTGTGTGGACTACGTTCGGCTTGCTCAGAATAAATCCACTTGTGGGCACCAGCAAACACGTTTGGGTACGGACAGTAATGAATCTTCAGGTTTCTCACAAAACTAGAAACTTCTCGTCCGTCGAGTGACGGTCTTCTCATGTGTCACGTGTCATGTAGACAGCCTTAGTTTGGTTGGCGGCATTTTTTTTAACTGCAAATGTTATGAGTATCAAATGGTAATCACAATTTTGATCTGAACACAAGCAAGAATCTCGTGATCTCCTTCCAGGCATTTTCCCACGTTCCCAGGCAATACTGAGGCACATCCCTAAAAGCCTCTGTCAGGACAGTTGGTTTTGGGTCCAAATTCGAAAATTAAGATGCCCCAAACCCAAATCATTATTCGTCAAGTGACCAGGGTAAGTAAATTAAAATTAAGTTCTCTCTGCCCTTGATGAAGCAACATGCCATGAAGACGCAGAGGGGAGTAGAGGTAGAGCTTCAAGTTCTCTTAACCTCGGTCCTTGACGGCAGTGAGTGGTAAGGTTCACGACTCGAACATTTTTTCCCAGAGAAAGAAAATTCGGTGGTTAGGAGGCTGGGTCGGGCTTCGACCCAGTCTAGACTTGGATGAGAAAAGAAACGCCACTGTTCATACTGGGAATCGAATACCGATTACCTGATAATGCAGCCCTACCCTAGTCACTGTCGAGAAAAACTCCTATGTTTTGTTAATACCATCACATGACAATTAGGACTGGCACTGGCAAATCTGATGATGACAAAGTACTGTCCCGTGTCGCACGTGCAACCAAAGGTTCATGTAACATCGTTGATCGGACAGGCCGGTTACTGTAGCCACAGACGCCTGTATGTGCATGTATGTATGTATGTATGTATGTGTATATATATATATATAGACAAGTATGTATGTATGTGTATATATATATATATAGACAAGTATGTATGTATGTATATATATATATATATAGACAAGTATGTATGTATGT
>Ga0123353_10002337_pt1 | contig 23551 bp, 24 predicted proteins | sample TergutLab28metaG_3_FD_92763 | JGI IMG/M metagenome (GOLD analysis project Ga0123353, IMG submission 92763) | Labiotermes labralis P3 segment gut microbial communities from Petit-Saut dam, French Guiana - Lab288 P3 | ecosystem: Host-associated > Arthropoda: Insects > Digestive system > Gut ... | reverse complement strand
GTCGTCGAACTCCACGGCGATCTTCACGAACACGTAGCCGGGGAAGAGCTTGCGCTCCACCTCTTTTTTCTTGCCGTCGGCCTTGACCTCCGTCACGGTCTCCGTGGGGATGTTCACGCCCATGATCTGGTCGCGCATATTGCGGTTTTCCACGATTTTGTCGATGTTGGCCGCCACCTTGTTCTCATAGCCGGAATAGGTGTGGATGACGTACCAGCGGGCCTCGCGCTCCATGCTGTGCCCTCCTTACTCTGCCGGTTCGGTGACGGGCTCGGTGACGGGCTCCGTGACAGGCTCAATTGCGGGCTCTGTCTCGTCCCCGGTGACGGTCTCCAACCGGGCGGTGGTCTCCTCCTGTACCGCCCCGGTGAGGTCCGCCAGCTGGGCGAGGTAGTCCTCGAGGTCGAGATCGATCTCGGCCGGGGTTGTCGCCTCATCGGCCTTGGTGGCCTGGGCCACGTTCTTCAGGCCCAGCACGCCCTCGCTCAGGGCGTAGTCGAGGATCCACACGGGCACGCCGATGATCACCGTGGTGAGCAGCACGATGCCGGTGTTCTTCAGCACGGTTTTGAAGTCCGGCCAAACGATCTTCTTCAGCTCCCCGCGGAAGTCCTTCCAGAACCGGCGGGCCTTCTTCTGCTTCGGGCCTTTCTCGGCCTTGTCCTTCTTGGTGTCGGCCCCGGCCTTCTCGGCCGCCTTCAGCTTCTGCTTGGCCGCCTTGGCTTCGTCGAATTCCTTGGAGGACGTTTTTTCCTTCTTGGCCATGCGATGTAATCCTCCTTACTTCGTTTCGCGGTGGACGGTGTGTTTCCTGCAAAAGCGGCAATACTTCCGCAGCTCCAGCCGGTCCGGCGTGTTCTTCTTGTCTTTCTTCTTGTTGTAGTTGCGCTGCTTGCACTCGGTGCATGCCAGGACGATTTTGACCCGCATACCAAAGCGCCTCCTTACGTTAATAGGCTCCCTCGCGGTCAGGGTGATTTTATGGACAAGGCCACAAAAAATAAACCCCCTGCCAGAGGTATAGAAAGTATAACACAGGGGGGCGGGGGTTGTCAAGGATTATTTTTAAAGTTTCCTCATTTCTTTTTTCTTGACATTCAAGCCCCTCCTAGGGTACAATAATTAGAGCATTTACAAGAAAGGGATTTATTTATGAACATGAAACAATGGCTCCGGTCCGCGCCGTCCCAGCACAAGGCGATGCCCATCCTGTCCTACCCGGGGGTGCAGTTCATCGGCGAGAGCGTAAATTCCCTCGTGCACAGCGGGGCGCTGCAGACAAAATGCATGCGGGCTGTCGCGGAGCGCTGGGACGCCCTGGCCGCCGTGAGCCTGATGGACCTTTCCGTGGAGGCCGAGGCCTTCGGCAGCCCGGTGCGCTTCTCGGAGGGCGAGGTGCCCACCGTCACCGCGGCGATCATCGGCGAGGGGGACGACCCCGGCAGCCTGGCCGTGCCCAATGTGGGCGCGGGGCGCACGGGGGAGTACATCGCGGCCATCGCGGGGGCGGCGAAGTGCATCGGCAGGCCGGTGTTCGCCGGGTCCATCGGGCCGTTTTCGCTGGCGGGGCGTCTGCTGGACATCAGCGAGATCATGGTGCTGTGCTACGAGGAGCCCGAACTGGTGCACGGCGTGCTTCAAAAAGCCACGGGGTTCCTGATCGAATACAACAGCGCCCTGCGGGACGCCGGCGCGGACGGCCTGATCATGGCCGAGCCCGCGGCGGGCCTGCTCTCCCCGGCGCTGATCGCGGAATTCTCCACGCCCTATGTGCGCCAGATTATCCAGGCCATTGAGACGGACGAGTTCGCGGTGATCTATCACAACTGCGGGAACACCATCCAGCTGATCGGCAGCATCTTGGAGACCGGGGCCAGCGCGTTCCACTTCGGCAATGCCATCGATCTTTCCGAGATGCTGAAGCTGGTGCCCGGGGAGTACATCGTCTTCGGCAACGTGGATCCCGCCGGGGAGTTCCGCAACGGCACGCCCGAAAGTATCAGAGAGGCCACAATGCGCGTCCTTGAGAAATGTGCTGCGCACAAAAATTTCGTCATCTCCTCCGGCTGCGACATCCCGCCGGGCGCGCCGCCGGAGAATATCGACGCGTTTTTCAATGCCGTGAAAGAGTTTTATGGATAGAAGGAGTTGATCACATGACATTGCACGAGTTTTTTTGCCGCGCCTTCCAGAAGGCGGCGTACCTGGGCGCGTATCTCTGGCCTTGGGATGAGCCGGTGCTGCTGCGCGGGCCTGGTTGCGTCAACGAACTGCCCGCGCTCATCAAATCGCTGGGCCTGAAGCGCGTGCTGCTGGTGACCGACCCGGGGCTGATGCGGCTGGGCCTGCCCGCGCCGCTGATCGGCGGCCTGGAGAAGGCCGGGGTGTTCTGCGCGGTGTACGACAGGACCGCCGCCAACCCCTCCCTGACACAGATCGAGGAGGCCCGGCGGCTCTATACCGAGGCCAACTGCGAGGCCGTGGCCGCCTTCGGCGGCGGCTCGCCCATGGACTGCGCGAAGATGGTGTGCTTCTTCACGGCCTACCCGCGCATGAAGCCGGGCAGGGCCAGGGGCGTGCAGCCCATACGGCTGCGCAGGCCGCCCACCCTGTTCGCCGTGCCCACCACGGCCGGCACGGGCTCCGAGGTCACCATCGCCGCTGTGGTGACGAACCCGGAGACCCACGCGAAGTACACCATGCTCAGCCCCCGCCTGCGCCCGAAATACGCGGCGCTGGACCCCGCGCTCACCCTGGGGCTGCCCCCCGCCGCCACCGCCCAGACCGGCATGGACGCCCTCACCCACGCCGTGGAGGCCTACATCAGCCTGGGCCGCACGAAAAAGACCGACGCCTGGGCCCTGGAGGCCGTGCGGCTCGTCTTTGGCAACATAGAGGCCGTCTACGCCGACGGCGCGGACATCGCGGCCCGGGAGAACATGCTCCTCGCCTCCTACCGCGCGGGCGCTGCCTTTACGCGGGCCTATGTGGGGTACGCCCACGGCATCGCCCACGCCCTGGGCGGGCTGTACGGCCTCCCCCACGGGCTGGCCTGCGCCGTTGCGCTCCCCGTTGTGCTGGAGGCCTACGGGCCGCCCGCCCATGCCCGCCTGGCCAAGCTGTACGACGCCGCGGGCCTCCCCCCGGGGCCGGAGGGCGCCGAAGCGAAGGCCGGGGCCTTCATCCACACTCTGAGCGTCCTGAACACGAGCCTGGGGCTGCCCGGGCGCTTCGAGTGCATCCGGGAGGAGGATGTGCCCGAGATCGCCGCGCGCTGCCTGAAGGAGAGCAACCCGCTGTACCCCGTGCCGCGGATTTGGCGGCAGGGGGAGTGCGAGAGGGTTGTGAGGCAGATGGCAAAATAAAAGGATGAATCAGGGGTTGCATTTCTCCTAGAATTGTGGTACAATAGAACAGGAGGTGAAATAGAATGATGATCAATTCAAATGCTATGGTATCCATAACCGAGGCCAACCAAAATTTTTCCCGGGTTGTTCGTCTTGTGGCTGAAAACGGAGAAGCATATATTATGAAAAACAACAAGCCGATCATCCAGATGATTTATCTCGCGGAAGAAGAAAGTCCTTTGCTGAGTGAAGAAGCAATTATGGTGCTTTCGGATCAGCTTATGGATCAATACGGAAAGGCTTATGAGGCGTTGGCAAAATGAATATTTTAGGAAAAGAGCTGGTGCTTGCCCTGCACGAACGCTTGATAAATCGGTATGGCGGCAGCCATGGCATCCGCGACGAAGGCATGCTGGAGTCCGCGCTGGCAATGCCTTATATGACCTTTTTTCAGGAAGAATTATATCCATCGTTGGAGGCAAAGGCGGCGCAGCTTTGTTTTGGCTTGGTTAAGAACCATCCATTTGTAGATGGAAATAAACGTATTGGCGCCCACGCTATGCTGCTGATGCTGAGAATGAACAATTATGTCTTCGAGATTACAAATGATGAGCTTGAAGCTTGCATTCTCTCTCTTGCTGAAGGCAAAACTAATGCGGCTGATCTAACCGCATGGATCAAAGCACATATCGCGGAGGAATAAATCATGCCCACCCCCACCATCCACACCGTCGCCACCGCCCACCTGGACACCTCCTGGTGGTGGACCCTGGAGCGCACCATCGAGGAGTTCATCCCCAGGACCCTCGAGGACAACTTCGCCCTATTCGAAAAATACCCGGATTACACCTTCTCCTTTGAGGGGGCATATCGCTACGCCCTCATGGAGGAATACTATCCGGAGCTGTTCGAGCAGCTCAAGGGGTACATCGCGCAGGGGCGCTGGCGCGTGGCGGGCAGCGCGTGGGAGAACGGCGACGTGAACATCCCCTCGCCCGAGGCGCTGCTGCGCAATTTCCTGCTGGGCAACCGGTACTTCGAGGAGAAGTTCGGCAAGCGCAGCTGTGAGATCTACCTGCCGGACTGCTTCGGCTTCGGCCGCGCTTTGCCTGGTGTCGCTTCCCATGCCAATTTAAAAGGCTTCGTCACGCAGAAGCTCAGCTGGGGCAGCGCCTCGAAGGTGCCCTTCGCGCTCGGGCGCTGGCAGGGCCCCGACGGCGGCGAGATCTTCGCCTGCCCGGACGCGCAGAACTACTCCTCCTCGCTGCGGCGGGTGCGGAAGAATATCGTCATGAAAAGCGCCCTGCGCCACGCGAAGCATCGGAAGGTATTCCCTGCTGCGTACATCCTGCACGGCGTGGGGGACCAGGGCGGCGCGCCCAAGGAGCCCTCTGTCCAGGTTGTGTGCGATGAGGTCGCTTTGAATGAAGAAAGCAAAGTGAAAGTCATCAGCACCGGCACGGATCAGATATTCCGCGACATCTATGACCTGCCCGCGGCGGAACGGGCGAAGTTCCCCGTGCACAAGGGCGAGTGGCTGCTCACCGACCACGGCACGGGCTGCTATACATCAAGATGCCTCAGCAAGCGCTGGAACCGCCAGGCCGAGCAGCTTGCCGCCGCCGCCGAGGCCTCCTGCGCCTTTGCGGGCTTCCTGGGCCGGATGGACTACCCAAAAGACGAGCTCAACGCGGCGTGGAAGCGCGTGATCGCCCACCAGTTCCACGACGACATGACAGGCACCTCCGAGGAGATCAGCTACCGGCGCAACTGGGACGACCTGATGGTCTCGCAGCAGCAATTTACGCGCGCATATATCCAGGGGGTTTCGGCTATTGCAAATAGCATGGACACGGGTTTCGCGATTGGCCGCTGTTTGGCCGTCAGCAACGTCACGCAGTGGGAGCGCAGGGAGAGCGTGCGGGCCCGCCTGCCGCACCGGCTGAAGGGCAGCACCGCGCGGGTGTTCGACAGCGAGGGCAAGGAGCTGCCGTCACAGCTGCTGGCGGACGGCCAGACCGTCGTCTTCGCGGCAACCCTGCCCCCTCTGAGCGTGAGCCTGTTCGACGTGCAGGTCAGCGCCATCCCCTGCGGCATGGAGACCGGCCTGAAGGTGAGCGAGCGCGGGATGGAGAACGCGTATCTCACGCTGGAGCTTGACGAGAACGGGGATATCTCCTCCCTCTATGATAAACGCATGCGCAGGCAGATGCTCAGCGGGCCGGTGCGGCTGGCCCTGTTCGACTTCGGCGGCAGCCCCATCTGGCCGCAATGGGAGCTGTACTACCCCGACCTGAAAAAGAAGCCAGCCGAGTATCCCGGCAATCCGAAAATAGAGATCGTCGAAAAGGGCCCCGCGCGCGCTTCGATCAAAATCACCCGGGCGGCGAGGGGATCGACGTTCACGCAGGTGATCTCGCTGGACGCCACGGGCGAATTCATCCGCGTACACAATGAAGTGGACTGGTATTCCCCGCGCAGCCTGCTGAAGATCGAAGTGCCCATGATGGCCGAAAATAAATTGGCCGACTATGACCTGGGCTTCGGCGTCACAAAGCGGGCTTTAAGCACCAAGCGGCAATATGAGGTGCCAGCGCAGCAGTGGGCGGGCATCGAGAACCGGGAGGGGCGCTTCGGCATGGCGGTGCTCAGCGACAGCAAGACCGGCTGGGACCACCCCAACCCCTGGACGCTGCGCCTGACGGGGGTCTACAGCCCGCAGTCGGGCCGCAGGGGCACCGCGCACCTGCTGGACTTCGGCAGGAACACGTTCGGCTTCGGCCTGTATCCCCATGCCGCGAACGGCTATGAAGACATCTGCAAGGCCGGCGCCTGCTTCGGGCAGAGGCCCGCGGCCTTCTGGCCTGCCTTGCACAAGGGCGGCCCGAAGCAGCTACGCTTCGGCGGCGTGGGCGAGGGCATAGTCCTGCGGGCGCTGAAACAGGCCGAGGACGGCGACGCCTGGGTGCTGCGCGTGCAGGAGGCCGACGGCCTGCCTATGGCGGACGGGGAGATCTCCCTGGGCGCGGGCGTCACGGCCTTCGAGGAGATCTACGCCTCGGAGGAACCGCGCGAACTGGTGAATTATGCCCATATCAAAGACGGCAAATTACACATCGCGCTGAACCCCTTCGAGATACGCTCGTTCAAGCTGCAAGTGAAGCCCATGGCATGCAATACACCGCCTGTGGCAATTGACAATGTACAATGTACAGATGAACACTGCGCCATGCGCAGGGTACAATTGCTCGGCGCGGATGTTCTGCTCTGCGAAGGCCAAACCATCGACCTGCCCGCCGGTCAGGAGCTGCGCATGGCCGCGGCCTCGCTGGAGGGCGACCTGGAGGCCGTATTCGAGATCGACGGCAAGGCCCATAGCCGTATGATATACAGCGCCCGGGAGGCCGTGGGCGCGGGGGATTTGCCGGGCCTTGGCGTTGGTGGCTATGTCAAGGCGGCCTACCCCGTGCGTGAATTCACGCACCTGTATGATGAGAATGGGAAAGTGTTGATCGGCGCGTGCGCGAGGTTCTATGAAATTGCCCTGCCGCTGCCGGGGAAGGCGTGCGAATTCACCCTGCCGCAGGACGCGCGGATCGCGCTGATCTCCCTGGCCGTGCACGGCGAACCCGCCGCAACGCCCGCCTGCGCGCTCTTCGACAGCCCGGAGCGCAGGCCCGACGGGGCGCCGCATACCCTCACCCCGAAGCAGGAGAAGGCCCGTAGCAGCCCGATGCGCCTGCGCACGGCGCGCATGAAGGTGCGCAACGCGCTGGCGTTTGCAAGGGTGTGGTTACAGGTGAATCTGTAAAACTGTAGGGGCGGCATGCTTGCCGCCCGCGTGACTTCACCAACACGCAAGCCGGGAGCATCACGCTCCCGGCCCGCTTTTTGCCCGGCCTATGTAGTTTATGCCTCTTGGTCTTTCTTGATCCTGAACAGCACCCTGAGAATTCCGCGCAGGACCCTGGGGCTGCGCACCACAACAACCTTCATGCATGAATCCCCGCTTTCTTTGCCTGCCGCGCTCAGCAGCGCAGCAGCTGAATCAGCATCATCAGGGCAAGGCAGATCACGACGCACAGCAGTATGACGGCCGCCCAGGGCAAAAACAGGGCCAATACAAGCCCGAACAAAAAAGTCAGGCACAGAGCGCCGATGCCGAACGAACCGAATCTGCCGCGCATACCGCGGTCCCCCTTTCCCCATGTGCTGTTATATTTTATTCGGGGAGGGGGCAAAGGGTGAGGAATTTCCGGTTTTCCGCCGACTAAGTTGTGGACACAACAGCTTGGAGGACATTGCACATGGAGGACCGCCTGCCCCTTTTGCGCGCGCTGCCGCTGTTCCGCGATATGGCGGACGGGGAGATTTTGCGCGTGCTGGATTGCTTTCACGCCAGGGAGATACGCTTTGACCGGGCCCGCATCGTATGGGACTTCTGCGGGGAGCCCCTGGCCGGGGTCATTCTGGAGGGCGGGGCGGCGGTGCAGCAGGAGGACCTGCGCGGGAACCGCTCCATTATGGCCGACTTCGGCCCCGGCAGCTGCCTGGACAGGGACGTCCTCTCCACGGTAGGGACGGCGCCGTTTTTCCTCTCCGTGCAGGCGGGGACGTCGATGCTCCTGCTGGCGCGTAAAGCCGTGATGAACCCCTGCGGGGAGGGCTGCCGCGCCCATCTGCTGCTCTTCCGCAACGCCATGCAGGCCATGGCGCAGCGTGAATTGCAGATGCTGCACAAGATCGACTACCTCAGCAAGCGCTCCACCCGGGAGAAGATCCTGGCCTACCTGAACATACAGGCCGCCCTGCAAGGCGCGCGGCGCTTCAGCCTGCCCTATTCCCGCCAGGAGCTGGCCGACCTGCTGGCCGTGGACCGCAGCGCCATGTGCACGGAGCTGACGCGCATGCAGAACGACGGGCTGATACGGTTTGAGCGGAAACGGTTTGAATTGATGGTGTAATCAATTTTTCCATAAAAACGCGGTCTATCTTTTTGCGGGCCGCAGTGCTATACTATGAGTGCAGGACCTGCAAATCAAATGAAACGGCGGATTAGATTTATGCAAACAGACGACCGGCTGGTGGAATGGGCCGTCAACGAGGCGAAGACGCGCTATCACGGCGAGGTCTCCCTTCTGCTGGAGCACAACACCTACTGCCTGGAGCGGGACAGGGGCGTGCGCTACGTCAACACGATCATCTCGGACACGAGGCCCTACATCGGCCTGGCGAGGACCTTCATCATCAACGGCGTCGGCTACGACTTCAACCAGGTGCCCTGGGAGAGCTTCGAGCGGGACGCGGACGGCCGGGGGCACTACCCCTGCGTGCTGGCGGACGGTGTCGTCCTCTACAGCAAGAACGAGGCCGAACTGCAGCGCTTCCTCTGCCTGCGGGCGAAGTTTTTCGCGCACCTGGCCGACCCGGCGTATATGTACGAGCGGGGCCTGGAGTGGCTTGGCAGCGCCATGGACATCTATAAGGCCATGATGTTCGAGGACGCCGTTGGGCGGGCGCGCGTCGCCGCCATCGGGATAGCGCATCACCTGGCGATCGCCGTGGCCTGCTTCAACCAGACGTACAACAGGGACTACCGGCGGGTGGAGGACCTGCGGGCGATGGAGCATGTGCCGGAGGGCTTCGACGGGCTCTACGGCAGGATCGTCGCGGCGAAGGCCGTGGATGAGCTGCGGGCGCTGTGCCACGCGCTGATTTCAATCACGAGGGAGTTCTTCAAGGCGAACGACAGGCGCCCCCCCAAGGCCAAAACCCCGGATTATCAATACCTGGCGGACTGGTATCAGGAGTGCAGCTACTACTTCCGGCGGGTATATCACTTCTGCGAACAGGGCGACGCCTGGCAGGCCTTCGGCCAGAGCGGCGTGCTCCAGACGGACCTGGAGGAATTCGCGGCGGAATTCCACCTGCCGGGCCCGGATATTCTCACTCATTTCGACGCCGGAAATTTGGGGGCCTATGCCGAAAAAGTCAAGCGGGCCGAAGACAGCATAATAGCTGCCATCGCCGCCGCCGGGGTGGCGCTTGACGCATATGCTGACGTGGATGAATTTTTGGAGAAGAATATGTGAGGCAAGAACGCCTTCAATCGCATGAAGAACGTCGCTCCGCGATGGTGCTCCGCACTGCCTTCCTCACCGCCTGCGGGCGGAGCTCCTCCCACGCGGAGGAGCCTAGGGGGTTGGGCCAAAAGCAAGTTCGTAATGGCGCAGTCGCTTCCCTCACAAGCCCCCAGGCTCCTTCCCGTGGAAGGAGCTCCCGCCTCGGGCGGGTGAGGAAGGTATCGCGGAGCGACAACGATAGGAGGGCCCCATGAAATACAGAAAAGCAAGCGAGGTCCTGCCAGACGAGCTGCTGCGCGAGGTGCAGAAGTACGTCAGCGGCGAGGCGCTGTATTTCCCGCGCAGGCAAAGGGAGCGCAGGCAGTGGGGCGAGGGCACCGGCGCGCGGGTGTACTACAAGGAGCGCAATGGCGAGATCCGGGAGAAATACGCCCGGGGCGCGGCCGTGGAAGCCCTGGCGGACGAGTACGGGCTCTCGGTGGAGAGCATACGGAAAATCGTGTACGGGTAAGCAAAAAGCCCCTCTCTCCTTTCGCGAGAGGGGGGTTGTTTTGCAGGGTGGCCGCTAAGGCAACACCCCAAATAAGCAAGTTACCTGCGCTGCATCAGCTCGCGGCTCAGGTCGCCCAGCTGGTCATAGAGCTTATCGAGCAGCGCCACGGTGTCGTAGTCCACATAGGCGGGCTGCTGCGGGTAGCCGTAGCCGCGGATGCTCTCGAACTGGTGCAGCTTGGCGCGCACCTGCGTGATGGTCTGCAGCACGGTGCCGATGTTCTCGGTCAGGCCCATGCCCTGGCCCGGATACGCCGGGGGCTGGGGGGGATACATGCCCTGCGGGCCGGCGCCGAAGCCCGGTGACCCCGGTATGCCGGGGACACCCGGCCCGAAGGGCTGGGGCGCGGGTGGAAAGCCCGGCTGGCCAAATGGCTGGGGCGCGGGCGGCTGCGGCTGCGGCGGAAATCCCCCGGGTTGCCCGAAGGGGGGTTGGGGTGCGCCATAGGGGTTCTGCTGCGGCGGCATCGGCGGGCGCTGGGGCGGCATGCCCTGCGGGGGCATCCCGAAGCCCTGCGGGGACATCCCCTGCGGGGGCTGGGGCGCGCCGAAGCTCTGCAGGGTGTAACCGGCCGGGCCCTGCGGGGGCATGCCCTGCGAGGGCTGCGGCGGGGCGGGGGAGAACTCCGGGGCGGGCGCGAAGGCGTTCGCCTGCTGCGGGCGCTGCGCGAAGGGTACGCCGCCCGCGGGCGGGAAACCGCCGGGGGCCATACCGCCGGCCGGCGGTGGGCTCATGCCGTTGCCGGACGGGCCGGCCATCGGGCCGTTCATGCCGGCCGCCGGGCCGCCCATGGAGATGGGGCCCGACATGCCCTGCATCTGCTGCTGCTCTGCTTTTAAACGTTCCAGTTCCATTGTCAATTCCTCATTTCGACGTTTTTCATCCTCATAATAAGATACCAGCGCCTGCACCTTGGCGCGCAGCTGCTCCTTCTTCTCGAGCCGCTCGCTGGAGTCCTCCATGCCGGCCTGTGTCTCGTACATTTCGTTTTGATCCATTTTCATCTTCCTTCTTCCAAAGAGGCCCAAGGACTGCAATCCCCTCTCTTTGTATATTTTGCACTTCACTGCACGAACATAATATCGCGTCAGAGAGAAAAAGTCAACGGGCCCGCGCACATAAAAGCCATATAAATTTGACGCTTTTTTGCGTGTTTACAATTTTTAGGAGTGCAGCTGCGGCAGAGATGTCAAATCCCGGAAGACGTAGCCCATGGCCCGCGCGCCGTCGATGATGGCCGCCATGGCCTGCGCGTTGTCGGAGGACACGCTGTGCAGCAGGAGTATCGCGCCCGGATGGATGCGCGAGAGCACGGTCTCCCGGGCGTACTGCGCGCCCTTCTGGGCGTTGACGTCCCAGTCGGCGTAGGAGCAGGACCAGAACACGCTGGTGAAGCCCAGGGAGGCCACGGCCTCCAGGGCGGACTCGTTGTACTCGCCCCGGGGGAACCGGAAGTAGGGGGCGCTGTAGCCGAAGTTCTCGCGCAAATAGTTGTCCGCCCCGATGACCTCCTGGGCCATGCGTGCGCGGTCAATCTCGGCGAAGGAGGGGTGCTTCACGCTGTGGTTGCCCACGATGTGCCCCTCGGCGATCATGCGGGCGACGATATCGGGCGCGCCCTTCATCTCGTCCACCGTGCAGAAGAAGGCCGCGGGCACCTGCTTTTCTTTTAATACGTCGAGGATAATGGCCGTGTTGCCGTTCTCATAGCCGCAGTCAAAAGTCAGGTAGAGAGCCTTTTCTTTCGTGATCCTGTCGTAGGCCACGGCGGCGTAGCGCTTGGCCTCGAAGAAGCCCTGGTTGGCGACGGAGATCTCGTGGGGCTTTTCGTTCTTCGCCGCGCCGTAGGCATGCTCGATCTTCTTCAGCGGCAGATGCTTGCTGTTGTTCGGGTCGGCGATGGCCAGGGGCCGCGCGGGCAGGGGAGCAAGGCCCGTGTACGTACCGGCATTGGGATCGGGGGAACCCCGCAGGATTTCCCGGGAGGGGAAACCTGCGGGGTTGACGGCCACGGGCTGCGTGGGTTCGTGGGTGCTGAACTCGTCCCCGGACGTGTGCTCGCCGGTTGTGGGCTCGTGCTCCGTGGTCGGCGCGGAGTAGGGGTCGCCGCTGGGCCAGCCGCCGGGCCATGCGGTGGTGGTGGGGCTCTGGGTGGCGGGCGGCTGCTCGGCCGGCGTGCAGGCCGCGAGGCCGAAGCACAGGCAGGCAGTGGCCAGCACGGCTAAGGCCGTCCGAAGGGCGAATACGGGTTTGATTCGCGCCATGATGTGAAAAACCTCCTGACAGTATGGGTTCAGGAGGTAGTTTGTGCAGGGGAGGGGGGATTATTCACCAGCTCGAATTCAGCGCCACCGTCCGATTGAACACGGGCCGCTCCGGCGTGCCGTCCGGGTCCGCGCAGAAGTACCCCTGCCGCATGAATTGCGCCTGCGGCGGGCTCGTGCGCTTCGCTGTGCTCTCAGCAAGACCCTGTGTCATCCATTCCACTGTTTCAGGATCGATTTTCGCATCCGGGCAGACGACCAGCGAATTGGGGTTGACGTGCTCGAGGTAGTCGTCGCCGGTGGGGTTGGGCACGTTGAACAGGCGGTCATAGAGCCGCACCTCGGCGTCGATCGAAGACGCGGCATCAATCCAGTGTAACGTCCCGCGCACCTTGCGTCCGTCGGGGGAATTGCCGCCTTTGCTTGCGGGATCATAGGTGCAGCGCAGCAGGGTCACTTCGCCGTTCTCGTCCGTCTCATAGCCCACGCACTTGATGAAATACGCGCCCTTCAGGCGAACCTCGTTGCCGGGGAACAGCCTGAAGTACTTCTTCGGCGGGTCGATCATGAAGTCCTCGCGCTCGACATAAATTTCCTGGGAGAAACGCACTTGCGCCGTGCCCATCTCGGGGTGGTCGGGGTGGCGCTCGACTTCGAGGGTCTCGGACTGGCCTTCGGGATAGTTCTCAATGATGACCTTAAGGGGGTTCAAAACGGCCATGGCGCGAGGGGCGTTGGCGTTGAGGTTGTCGCGGATGCAGGCCTCCAGCAGGCCGTAGTCCACCACGCTGAAGGCCTTGGCCACGCCCACGCGCTCCACGAAGTCGTGGATGGCGGCAGGGGGGCAGCCCCGGCGGCGCAGGCCGCTGAGGGTGATCATGCGCGGATCGTCCATACTGCTGACATAGCCTTCATTCACAAGGCGCAGGCTGCGCCGCTTGCTGGTGACGCAGTAGTTCAGGTTCAGCCGGGCGAACTCGATCTGCCTTGGCGGCTCCTCGAAGCCGATCTCCCGCACGAACCAGTCGTAGAGCGGCCGGTTGTTCTCGAACTCCAGGGAGCACAGGGAGTAGGTCACGCCCTCCACGGCGTCGCTGAGGGGATGGTTGAAGTCGTACATGGGGTACACGCACCACTTGTCGCCCGTGCGGTGGTGGGAGATGTGGGCGATGCGGTAGATCACCGGGTCGCGCAGGGTGATATTGGGGCTGGCCATGTCGATTTTAGCGCGCAGGGTGCGGCTGCCGTCGGGGAACTCGCCCGCCGTCATACGCCGGAACAAATCCAGGTTCTCCTCAATGGAGCGCTCCCTGTACGGGCTGTTCTTCCCCGGCTCCGTCAGGGTGCCCCTGTATTCCCGCAGCTCGTCCGCGCTCAGGTCGCATACGAAGGCCAGACCCTTCTCGATGAGCTTGACCGCGCTCTCGTGGCAGAAATCGAAGTACTCCGAGGCATAGATCAGCTTTGTCCATTGGAAGCCCAGCCACAGCATGTCCTCCTGGATGGACTTCAGGTACTTCTCGTACTCCTTCAGGGGATTGGTGTCGTCAAAGCGCAGGTTGAACTCCCCGCCGAACTTCTGCGCGGCGTTCCAGCTGATGGAGATGGCCTTGGCGTGGCCGATGTGCAGGTGCGCGGTGGGCTCGGGGGGGAAGCGCGTCTGCACGCGGGTGTTCACGCCGGCGGCCAGGTCGGCGGTGATGATGTCGTAGATGAAGTTGGATGATTCGGGCATGGGGAGGCCTCCTGTTCAATGCTGAATGCATAATTCAGAATGCTTAATTGCCGCTCCGCGACACTCTCTCAGTTTGGTTGAAGCGGGGCGGCTTTTAGAAGATAAGATTGAATAAAAGCGTCCATGGATTGATGAGCTTGAGCGGAGACAAGAGAATAGACAGCGGGAGAAAGAGTATGCGCAAGAACAGGGAAAACCCGCCGCCCCGCGAGAAAAATGACGGACCTATGTCGCGGATGATCGTAGTATACGATGCGGCGGCGGCAGGCAGCGCCAAGGAATACACGAGCATCAGTGCCAGCAGGACAGCGAGAACGCGTTTGGTGGTTTTCATTAGGAAAGTCCTTTCTGATTTGTAAAATATGAAATTATATTGCTTTTGGTTATTGATTGGACGCCCAGATTTCATAGGTGTAATTCATTGCGCTTCCAAACCAGGTGAAGAGGCCCATCAACAGGAAGGGAGGGAACATAAGCGGGGCGGTGATGCCTTTCGCCGCTTTGATTGCGCTATAAAGCGCCGAGGGCTCCATTGACGAACCGAACATCCCCGTCACAATCGCCCAAGTGGTCTCGTATAAACCGCGGCAGTAGTCGAGATAGCCGGGAAAAAATTTCACCGCAATCTCCTGTTCGCTTTCTTTCCCGCCGTGGAAAACCACGACCTTGTAGCGCTTTGCCAGGCCGCTGAGCAGGTTGTTTAAGCTGGCGGTCAGGTCTTTGGAGACGAAGTCCTCCAGTTCGGCCGTCACTTCCAGGGAAGTAAACGCCGTGCCCGGAAACCCCGCGCCGCCCCAAGCTTTTTGCCATTCACCATCAACCCATTGGTACCATTGGTATCCCTGATAACCTTCAAAATCTTCCGGGACATGCGCGGTGAGGGTGATGCTTTCGCCTATGCGGGCAGCGGGGGGCAGCGGGGTGATGGCAATGGGGCTCTGCGCCATGGCGGGCAACGCGAGGGCAAAGGCGATGGCCAGCGCCAGCAAGACGGCGAGCACGCGCTTGATGGTTTTCATGGGGATTCCCCTTTCAGTATGGTATTGCGATTCGTTCTGCGCCCTCACGCGGCGAACGTCTGCAAAAACAACAGAAACAAGGCGAACGGCCCGGTGATGAGGTTGACGAATATTCCAAACGGGAATATCATGAAGATGGAAAACAGGCGAAAGAGGAAGTCCTTGAGCGTGGGCTTCACGGTGACGGCCGCGGCCCGGCTGCGCGCCTCTCCCTCCCGTCCCTCGTCGACGATGCAGTAGTACTCCAGCGAGGAGCCGGAAAAGATGTTCTTCGGGTGCGGGAAGTGGGGGGGATCGTGGGGCGTCTCCTGATAGGGGTCGCCCTTCACCTCGATCGTAAGCGCCGAGGACGTCGCCGTGTCCTCCCCCGAATGGCGCATCAGCCGGCCGTCGGCCATGCAATACCAGTCGAAATAGTGGCTTTGCCCATCGTCGCCGATCTCAAAACGCAGGGTGAAGCTCTCCCCCGGGCGGATGGTGACGTCCTGCGGCTGCCCGGTGATGGTTGCCGCAACAGCGGGCAATGCCAGGGCCAGCCCAAGCGCCAGAACCAGCAGGGTGGCGAGCGCGCGTTTGGTGGTTTTCATGAGCAAGTTCCCCTCTCGATATGATAATTTAACCGCGCACGCACCCGCTCCTCCCCGATCACCCGCATCACCGCCCACAGGTCGGGCGTATTCTCCCTGCCCGTGACAGCCATCCGGATCGCGCCCGACACATCCCCCACATGGCCCTTCCATGCCTCCGGCGCGGCCTTATAGGCCTTCACGTCGGGGCAATAGCCCAGGGGCTCGCAGATGGACTTGATCTTCGCGAACCAGGCGTCCTTGTCGTCGGCGGGGTCGTATACATCAAGATAGGCTTGCAGCACCTGCGGTGCGGCTCCATCGCTTCGCTTCTGTTCATACAATTCGTCATAGAAATACGAGAACGTCTCCCGCAGCTGTTCCCACCGGGCGATGTCCTTGCGGGGCTTCTTCCCGCCGCGGTCGATGGAGAGCATGGCCACGGCGTAGTCCCTGTCCTGCCCAAGCAGCCTGGCCAATTCGGCGTCATATGTACCCGCCCAGGCCAGTGCCTGCTCATAAACCTGTTCAGCCGTCATGCGCGAGATCACGCCCTTACTCACGTCCTCCAGCTTAATCGCGTCGAACAACGCCCCCGCGGCAGACATTTTTTTCAACGAGAAGGGGAATTTCGCCAGCGGCGCGTCCGGATTCGCCCGCCGCCAGTCCTCAAAGTTCGAATTGAGCAGCGTCACCAGGTACTCGTGCAGCGCCGCGCTGGGATAGCCCCGTTGTACCAGGGCGCTCACGGCGGACTCGGGGTCCTTGCGCTTGCTGAGCTTGCGCTTGCCGCCGGTCTCGGCGTCGAGCTTCATCATGGGGGCGATGTGCGCGTATTTCGGCGGCCTGAACCCCAGCAGGTGGAACAACTGCGCGTGCAGGGGAAAACTCGCCAGCCACTCGTCGCTGCGGATGACATGCGTCACGCGCATGAGGTGGTCGTCCACGGCGTGGGCCAGGTGATACGTCGGAATCCCGTTGGCCTTCAGCAGCACGACGTCCATGTCGTATTCGGGCAGCTCCAGCTTGCCCCGGATCAAGTCCTGCACGGTGATTTTGCGGCTTGCGTCACCGGGGGAGCGCAGGCGCAGGGTGTAGGCCTCGCCGGATGTTATGCGGCGCAGCTGCTCGTCAAGGGGTAGATCCCGGCATTTCGTCCACTTTCCATAATAGCCTTTATTGACATTCGCGGCTTCCTGCTCGCTTCGCAGGGCGTCCAGGTCCTCCGGCGTGCAGAAGCAGGGGTAGGCCAGTCCCTGCTCCACCAGGACTTTCGCGTATGTATGGTAGATCTCTTTTCGCGGGCTCTGGATGTAGGGGCCGTAGGCCCCCCGTTCCTGCTCAAAGCCCGTGACGCCCTCGTCGATTGTGATCCCGAAGGCGGTCATGTCGTTCACGATGCCCGAAACGCCGTCCTCGACCTCTCTTTTCTTGTCTGTGTCTTCAAGCCGCAGGAAGAACACCCCGCCGCTCTGGTCGGCCAGGATGCGGTCCACGAACGCGCCGAGCAGGTTGCCGATATGTACGAACCCCGTGGGGCTGGGCGCGAAGCGCGTGACCATGGCGCCTTCGGGCAGGTCGCGGGGCGGGTATTCCTCCTCCCATTCTGCAGGAGATTTTAAATTGCTTTCAAAAATGGCGGCCGCCAAAGCAGACGCTGCTGCGCTTTGCTCTGTCATCATCTGGTACCTCCGGGAGGAAATTTTAACAGGTATTTACAAGTTTGCGCCGGCAAAAATGCGGTTTTTTGGGCGATAGAGAGAATTGTTATCCACATTATCCACCGAGTTATTCACCCAGATAAGGGGAATTACCACACAATGGCAACGCACCCCGGCGATTTTCCCAGTTACGGGCGATGCAAGTTTCCCGTCACCCAGATATTGCCCTTGGCGGAAATTGTCACCGCCAGGCCGTTTTCGCGCACCCCGGAGAAGAGCGGGACATGGGCGAAGACCGCCAGATTCCACCGCACGTTGGGGTACACCTGCCCGATCCCGTTGGTCACTACGGCCAGCCGCGGACGGACCAACCGCAGGAAGGGGAGGGTAGTGCTCATGGAGTAGCCGTGGTGCCCGAGCTTGAGAATATCCACCGGCCCGGCCTGCCGCCCGAGCTCCTTCTCCAGGCCGTAGGTCGCGGTGACGTCCCCGCACAGCAGGGCCCTGCGTCCCGCGCATTCGACCAGCACCACCACGGAATTGTCGTTCTCGCCCTTGCCCTTGGGTCCAGCCTCCCGGTTGAGCAGGCTCACCGTCATGTCCCCCAGGGGGAAGGGCTTGTCCGGTAAAACCGTCTGCACCTGGAAGCCCCGCGCGTCGGCGGCATCCAGGATGCGCTGGCGGTTCTCCTCTATGCCCCAGGACTCCAGCTCGTACTGCCGGGGCTCCCCGCGCATCTCCCGCAGGTAGACCGTGCCGACGTCGATATCCGGGTCGGACAAAATCGCCGGAAAGCCGCCCGCGTGGTCGTAGTGGTAGTGGGTGGGCAGCACGAAATCCAGCGTGACCCTGCCGTCTACCGGCGCGTCGCCAAAGGGCTCGGCCGCGCAGCGCCCCAGGTAATCCAGCACGCGCCGCTCATAGCCGGGCCTGCGGGAGTTCTCGTTGGGGTTGTCGCTGCCCCAGCCGCTGTCGATGAGGGCGAAATGCCCCCGGCTCTCCAGCAGGATGCAGTCGGAGTTATCGGTGTTGAGGAAATGGATGCGCCCGGCGGCATCCTCGTCGATGGCGGCCAGGTCCGTCAGGGGGAAGCGCTTCTCCCACGCGCCGGCGAGCAGGACGGAGATGATATCGAACAGAAAGATCGCGGCCATCCCGCCCACGACGACCCAGGTGATGATTTTCCGTGCTTTTTTTGTGTTGCGGATAGCAATCACTCCGTCGAATCAAAGTCGATGCCCGCCAGCAGGCGCTTGAGCTCCGCGCACTCGTCGCCGCTGAGAGTGACGCCCTTGCCCATCTTCTCGTGCTCGGGGGCCCACTCGCGGATGTCGTACTTGGGCTCGCGCTTGTTCCAGGAGATCAGGTTGAGCTCCTTGGTCCAGCCGCGCGCGGTCTCGCTGAGCACGCCCAGCTCCTCCACGATTTCATACGTAAATTCAGCCATTGCAGTCTTCCTTTCTTGCTAGAGTGAAACGTTCCTGGAGTGAAACGTTCCTAGAGTGAAACGTTATGTCACACTGTATGGTATTCACGCGGCGCGCGAGGCGCCACCGCTGCGCCCTGCGGGGCGCGCCTATTATAATATAGTATCTTAACATAACGCGCGCGCAAATGCAAGAATTTTTTTAGAGCGAAGCGTGCAGCGCTTGGATCACGAACGCAATGGCGGCGCCCAGCCCCGCCGAGGCCAGCAGGGCCCCCACGGTCATGAGCCTGGCCTGGCGGATTTTGCTGGGCGGCGGCGCGCTGGTGTTGCTGGCCACGGCCCGGGCGCGGTCGCGCAGCGTGCCCTCGCTGAGCGCCGAATACTCCGGCTTGACGAAGAAGATCACCCGCTCAAAATATTCGCTGCCGCTTTCCGTGACCTCGATGACTCTGTGGTTGACGCCCTTGATCATGCGTATGCCCCCGCTTTCCGCCTTACTTTATTTATCACCTGTATTGTGGGCGGGAAGGGGGGCGGATATGCATTTTATTATTTTACATCTTCCGCACCTTGAACATCCCCTCCAGCAGCGTCCAATTCGCCGCGAAGGGGTTGTTCACCGTCCAGTAGCTCACCCCGGCGAGATCCAGTTCCCGCACGAGCTCCAGCTTGGCCCGTATGCTGCGCGCGTCCTCGAACCAGATTTCACGCGCCTGCCCGTTCGCATCGGTGTAACGGAACCAGGGGGTCTGGGCTTTCTCGTCGAACGCGATGTTCACGCCCTGCCGCATGGCGATGGACACGGCCCCGGGGTTGGTCACCACGGTGGCACTGGCGCCCGGCTGGTAGGGGATCCTCCAGTCGTAGCCGTAGTTCGGGATGCCCATCAGGATCTTGTCCTTCGGGATGCTGGACATGGCGAACTCCACCGCGCGCCTGACCCCATCGATGGGCGCAACAGCCCCCGGCGGCCCGCCCTGATGGTGGAAGTCGTAGGTCATCAGGGTCACATAGTCGTTGTACTTGCCCTGGGCCCAGAAGTCGAAGCCCTCGTAGAGCAGGCCGGGCTGGTTGTCGGCGATTTTCGCGGGCACGGCGCTGGTGAGAAGGAAGCCCTCGTCGTGCATCCAGGCGCGGGCCTTGGCCAGGAAGCAGCCCAGGGCCTCCCGCACGGCGGCGGGCACGTATTCAAAGTCCACGTCGAGGCCGGTGTAGCCCTTCTCCTGCATGAGCGCCACGCAGCCCTGGAGCAGCCGCACCTGCGCGGCGGGGTTTTCGAGCAGGGCTTGCACCGTGGCGGGCTGGAAGCCCTTGCCCTCCTCGAGGTTCGCGATCACCATGTGGGGCCGCACACCGGCGGCTTTGGCGCGCGCAATGACCCGCTCGTCGCCCCGCATGGGGGTCAGCGAGCCGTCGGCGGCCACATGGCAGGCGAAGACGCTCAGGAAGGTGAGATGCGGCAGGGCGTCGGCGAGGGCCTCGTCGCGTATGCCGGGGTAGCAGTAGCCGTTGACGGTCAGCTCGCCCCGCTGCGCCGGGATGTGTACGACCTGCCCCACGCGCAGCATGTCGGGGTTGCCCGCCATCAGCGGGTTGACGGCCAGGAGCTCGCGCAGGGTGAAGCCGAAGCGCTGCCCCAGCTTCCACAGGGTGTCGCCGCGCTGGGCGGTGTGCTCGAAGGTCAGGGCGCCGGGGATGACCAGGGATTGGCCGACGATGATATAGTCTGGAGCCGTTAGACCGTTGGCTTTTGCCAGGGCCTGCGGCGTGACGCCGTAGGTCTTCGCGATCTGAAAGACGGTGTCGCCCGGGCGGACGGTATGGACGGTCATGAAAAAGCCTCCTCATTATGATATTCAGTCTATTTTTATTGCATTGGCCGGGGGAATATGTTATACTCCCTATATGAACATTCAAACAGAGCGGTTAATCATCACCGAGTTTACCCAGGCGATGGCGCGCAGCCATCACATCAATTCCCTCGACGTGGACAACCGCGAATATCTCCCGGACGAGGTCTTCGAAAGCGTTGAATCCGCGCGCGGAAATATAGCCTGGCTCGCCGGGTACTACGAGAACGCGGACGGCCCGCTGGTATACCCTGTCCTGTTGAGAGACGGAACCCACATCGGCCACGTGCAGGCCTGCCCGATCAAGGAGGGCTGGGAGATCGGGTTCCATACCGCAGCCGCGCACACCGGCAAGGGCTATGCCACCGAGGCGGTGCGGGCCTTCCTGCCGGTTGTGATGGAGCGGCTGGCGATCACGCAAATCACGGGAAATGTCCGCGCGGACAACCCCGCCTCCCGCCGGGTGCTGGAGAAATGCGGGTTTGTGTTGGAGGATGAAGGAACATCGGGATGGCGCCGGTACCGGTTCGCGAAAAAATCAACCCTCTATATCACCGACCTGGACGGCACCCTCCTCACCCCGCAGGCAAGGCTGTCCGACTTCGCTATCCAAACCCTGCCTCGGCTCATGCGCGATGGGCTGCATTTCACCATCGCAACCGCGCGTACCTGGCAGAGCTCGCGCATCGTCCTAAAGGACATCCTGCCCCTTTCCGCGCCTGCCGTGCTGCTCAACGGCGCGCTGATCTACGACACCCAGACGGACGAGTACGTCCAAAAGGCGATCATTCCGAAGGAGCGCGTGCTGGCGCTGCTGGACGCCATGCGGGCCCACGGGCAGACCGGCTTCCTCTACAGCATCCGTGAAGGATTTATCCGGCCCTATCACGAGGACATCTCCGGCCGGCCCTTCCTGCAAACCTTCATGGCCGCGCGCACGGGCTACTACAACTTCACCTCCACGCCCGACCTGGGCCTGTATGCGGACGAGGAGATCGTCTACCTCACCATGCAGGATCGCCTTGAAGCCCTGGCCCCCCTGCGGGAGGCCGTCAAGGCCCTGCCGGAGATAGCCTGCGTGCTCTACGAGGACTCCTACACCCCCGGCATATGGTACCTTGAGTGCTGTTCGCATACGGCCACGAAGGGCAACGCCGTGCGCTTTTTGCGCGAACGATATGGCTATGACAGGATCATCGGCTTCGGTGACAACCTGAACGACATCCCGCTGTTCAAGGCCTGCGACGGGACCTACGCCGTGGCCAACGCGAAGGAGGAGCTCAAGGCCATGGCCACCGGTGTGATCGGCTCGAATGAAGAAGATGGGGTGGTGAGATTTTTGATGACACCCAACATAACCATCCGCCCCGCCACCACAGACGACGCCCCCGCCTGCGCGGAAATCCATTGCCGCGGCTGGGAGGCCGCCTACAGCGATTTCATCCCCGCCGAGGCCATCGCGCAGAAGAACGCCGCGCGCCCCGCGGCCTGGCCGGGCTATCTCGCCAGCGGGAAATATGACTATTACGTGCCCGTACTGGAGGGCAAAGTCGTGGGCTTCCTCTCCCTGGGCCAGCCAAGCGGGCACGAGAGCCTGCCCGATTGCTACTGCGAGCTCGGCGGTATCTACCTCCACCCCTCGGTATACCGGCAGGGCATAGGCCGCAAGCTCATGGCCTTCGCCGAGGACCGCGCCCGCGAAACCGGCAAGACCGCGATGATGCTCTGGGTCTTCGAGGACAACGCGCCCTCCCGGCGGTTCTACGAGGCCTGCGGCTATCGCCCCGACGGCGCGGCCGACACCCACGAATATGGCCGCACGCTGCGCTCCCTGCGCTATGTGAAGGAGCTGTAACTATGCAATTTTCCGACTACCAAGCCGCCGCCGACTACCTCCGTCCCCTTCTCCCCCTGGATGCCTACCCCAGCGCCATCATCCTCGGCTCCGGCCTGGGGGAGCTCGGCGACCAACTCGCCAATCGCATCGCAATCCCCTATGCCGAAATCCCCGGTTTCGTCGCATCCGGCGCGCCGGGGCACAGAGGAATGCTGCTGGCGGGCGAACTCGCGGGCCGGGGCGTGCTGTGCATGCAGGGCCGCCTCCACCGCTACGAGGGCCACGGCTTCGCGCAGGTGACCTTCCCCGTGCGCGTCCTGCGCCTGCTGGGCGTGCAGACCCTGCTGGTGACAAACGCGGCCGGGGGCATCAACACGGGCTACGCTGTCGGCGACATCATGGTGATCGCCGACCACATCAACCTCATGGGCGGCAACCCCCTGGCGGGCCTGCACGAGCCCGCCTTCGGCGAACGCTTTTTCGACATGGGCACGGCCTACACCCCCGCCCTGCGCGCGCGCGCCCACGCCTGCGCCAAAAAGCTGGGCATGGAGCTGCGCGAGGGCGTCTATGTCGCCGTCACGGGCCCCAGCTACGAGACCCCCGCGGAGATCCGCGTGTTCCGCATCATGGGGGCCGACGCCGTGGGCATGTCCACCGTGCCGGAGGTCATCGCCGCGCGCCACTGCGGTATGGACATCCTGGGCCTGTCCCTCATCACGAACATGGCCGCGGGCGTCACCGACGCCGTGCTTTCCGGCGAGGAGGTCATCGCCATCGGCCGCGCCAAGGCGAGGGAGATGGAGGCCTTGGTGACGGAAATAGTAAAGGAGATATAACCATGGAAATCCGCCCCATACGCCCCTCCGACGAGGAGGCCCTGCGCGCCCTGTGCCTGGACACCACCCCTCTGCGCCGCCGCGAGCAGTCCGAGCGCTTCGTCATCTGGCAGGCCTTCGGGCAGTACTACCTTGACTGCGAGGCCGCCAACTGCTTCATCGCGGAGGAGGACGGCAAGCCCGCCGGCGCCATCCTCTGCGCGCCGGACTACGCCGACTACATGCGCCGCTTTACCGAGCGGGTGTACCCCAAGTGCAAGCCCTACGGCTACATGGCGGGCGTCACCGCGCGGCAGACCGCCCTGCTGCACAAAAAGTTCGCCGGGCGCTACCCCGGCCACATACAGTGCCTGTGCACCGCCGCCCGG
>Ga0123353_10002336_pt1 | contig 23555 bp, 29 predicted proteins | sample TergutLab28metaG_3_FD_92763 | JGI IMG/M metagenome (GOLD analysis project Ga0123353, IMG submission 92763) | Labiotermes labralis P3 segment gut microbial communities from Petit-Saut dam, French Guiana - Lab288 P3 | ecosystem: Host-associated > Arthropoda: Insects > Digestive system > Gut ... | reverse complement strand
TTTCTTCTGCTCTTCCTCGGTTAGATTTACTTCATATTTTTTCTTTGGCATTTGATACACCCCTATATGAGTATATCATACTTTCTGCATTTATGAAACTATTAGGCTTAACAATGTACTAGGAGTAGATGAATATATTCATATTCGCGCTCCTTTCTGTCCGCTGAAATTTATCAAGGAGGACGACGACGAATGAACGACAGATACTTATTTCGCGGGAAGAGCCCAGACAGCGGATGGATTCATGGATTTCTTTGCCCGCCCACATACCCAGGCTACATCGGAAAAAGTTGGTACATAGCCGTGGAAAATGATTATAAGTATGGGTACGATGGGAAACTATGGTGCTACGAAGCGATTGACCCCGCCACGATCGGCCAGTGCACCGGGTTGCGGGACAAAAATGGGACGCTTATTTTTGAGGGGGATATCTGCCAATATAGCGATCTATCTAGTACGCATAAGTACTTCGTAGACTGGGATAGGTATCAGTTTAGATTTTCAAGCGGAAGGACAGGTAACGGGATGTTTCCGATAAATCACCTGATTTCGGAAATTATAGGAAACATCTACGACAACCCGGAATTGCTGGAGGTGGAAACGGAATGAGCGAGCTGCAAGTATTTATGGATTATGCCCCACTGAAAAATTGTAAAAACCCGGATTCTTATGGAATGATATGCGTTCAGTGTAATCAGTGCGGGAGATTTACGCCGTGCAAAGAAGTGTACGATCTCCTATGCCAAGAACCAGAACCTGCAGAACTGGGAAATACAAACAAAAGCGGAGAATGCGGAATGTGCGGAAAAGACGCAAAAGCCCTCTTTCCGCAAAAAGTAGGACAAGTCGATTTTATGATCTGTGAAAACTGCAAATTGATTATGGAGATGGGATGGGATGACTGAGCAAGTATGCGGCACCTGCCGGTGGCACAAGAACGATGGAGACGACTGGGTATGCTGCAACAACAAAAGCGACTACTGCGCGGACTGGACGGAGTATGGGAACACCTGCGAGGAATGGGAAGGGAGGGATTGAGATGCATTTTAAAAACAATGCGGAAGTTATAGGTGTGCTGGAATCTGTTAGGATTCACGAGCGCGATCGGAACGAAAAAATCAACAAGCTTTGCACGGAGCCAGCAGATAGCATTGGGGCAGCTGCAATTGACTATGCTATTAGAGTGTTACAAGAAAGCCGCCCCGATCCGGGCGGGTGGATCAGTGTGAGCAACAGGTTGCCAGAGGAAAATGAAAAAGTATTGCTGTACTCCTGCGAAGAAGGCGTGGAGGCTGGCTTGCTCAGATATGATGGCGATTATCAGCTCTGTAGTTGCAGCCTAGAGCAAGACGACGTCACCCACTGGCAGCCGCTTCCGAAGCCGCCGGGGAAGGATTGAATCTCATGACAGAGCAGAACAAGCAATACATCCGAGCCAACTACGCCACACGGTGCATGAAGGAGGGTCAGCATGACATTCCAGGAACTGCGCGAACTCCGGGGAATCAGCATGGAGATAAAGCGGATTGGAGAACGTGTTTATTACTACCTCTCCAAAACGGAAGGGGTGAATAATATATTTTCTACGGTCGGAGGTGGCTCGAAGATGTCCGATCCTGTAGGGCATTACGTAGCCCTTTCGCTTATGGAATCGGATAAGTTGGGGGCCCTTTACGAGAAGCGCAAAGCGCTGGATGAGTATATCTCCGCTATTCCGGACAGCATTACCAGGCAGATATTTGCTCTGTACCTGATAGACTGCATGGACTGGGCGCGGATTCCGCCGCATGTTGGGGATGGGACGATGAGCAAAGAAGCGATTTGGAAGAGATATTACAGATACGTTATAAATTGTTTATAATTATATTATAAAAAGTTATGATTTGCGTCCGTAAATGTCCGTAAATTCCGTGATATTATGTTACCGTGGATTTTTCCAACAAGGAAACTCCCCTTTTTCATTCCTTCTTTTATTTCCACAGGATAATCGCTTCGTCTGGATTGCGAGGCGGTTATTCGCATTTAACAGAGCCCCGCACGCCTCTCCACGATGCGTACCACGCGGGGCCATTTAATTAGCTATTGCCGCCCTGGCGGATATAGCGGCATAAGGCGGTCTGTACAACCGTAAGGACAGGTTTCTAACCCACCTGTCCTTTTCTTATGCCCATAAACGGGTTGGACTAAATTTGAAAGGGTTAGAAGTATGAACGAGTTGGCAACCATCAGCAAATTGCAGTCCGCGAAATTGGCGGTACAGGAAGTTAAGGAACTTGACGAAATCAAACGTATCGTCGACCAGAGTGAGGCACTGAGGAATTATGCCAGGGCACAACGGCTAAGCACGGAAATACAAGATGATGTGGCCGAGTATGCTCTTTACGCTACGCGGCAGATGGGGGTTATTAGCCACGAAATGGAGAAGGAATCCCCTGGCCGGAAAGTAACCGAATTACTACCGGAGCCCGGTATTAAATCAAAAACTGAAACTCTTGCCGCCGCCGGTATTGATATCCGCCGCGCCAACGAAGCCGAAAAGCTGGCCGCTGTCCCAGAGGAACGGTTTGCAGAAATCATCGCTGAAAAGCGGGAATCCGGCGAACTGACGAAAACAGCTGTCATGGAGGCTGTAACAAAACCCCATGTCGCAAATAACAGCGGTAACGACGAGTGGTACACTCCGCAGGAGTACATCGACGCTGCGCGGTCTGTGATGGGTGACATCGATTTAGACCCGGCCAGCAGCGATGTGGCTAACAAGGTAGTCGGCGCTAAAACGTATTACACCGCAGAGGACGATGGGTTGTCAAAGGATTGGCACGGGCGCGTATGGATGAATCCTCCGTATGCTGCCGATCTCATACCGCGATTCGTCGATAAGCTATCAATGCATTACCAACATGGAGGCGTAGACGAGGCAATCGTGCTTGTAAACAACGCCACGGAGACAGTTTGGTTCAATGAGCTTGTGTCCGTAGCCTCCGCTGTAATATTTCCAAAGAGTAGGGTAAGATTTTATATGCCAGATGGAAAAACAGGGGCTCCACTACAAGGGCAAGCAGTGCTTTATCTGGGCCGCAATCCTGGCTTCTTTATGATGGCGTTTAGCTCATTTGGATGGGGGGCGTATTTACGAGAGGTGTAATTGAGAACGTCGCCCGTAAGCAGCAGATAAACGACTTCCGGGATTTGCGTTGGGGAAACACAACGCCGACTGATATTGACGGGGTAATAGAATACCACGGGAAAGCGTATGCAGTCTTGGAAATCAAGTACGCAGATACTGAGGTAAAGTATGGACAGCGCCTCTGCCTGGAGCGCATGATACAGGACTTCGGGTGCAGAAAACAGGCAGTTGCGGCTATTATAGAGCATTATGTTCACGACACAGGAGAAAGCGTTCCGATAGGGCAATGCAAGGTGCGTGAAATCTATCTGAGCAGTGAATGCAGGTGGCGTCCTCCCGTGCGGGACGTAACGACGCAGGAGCTGCTGGATTCGTTCTTTGATTTTGTAGATAGGAAAATAGCTATGTAGCCGTCCACCGGGCGGTTTTATTATATCACATTTGGGGGTGGTGGTGATGGGCGAGAAGCGATTAGATTTATTTGAGCGGTGGCAGGCCGAAGGGGAGGATAAAAACAACCTTGCGATTCTGACGTCACTCTCCATGCAGGGCAAAACAATGGATGAAATTGGCGCGGAATTCGATGTTTCTGGGCGGCAGCTGCGTACCCTGAAAAACCGCCATACTTCCGTTAGTTCCGCCTTAAAAAAAGGGCGACAGGGAGTTGTGGCAAACGCGCAGGGGGCACTGATGACCCGCATCTCCGCCGGAGATACAGCGGCGATTATCTATGCGCTTAAAGTGTATGGGGGAGAATTTTTTCGTGAGAACACGAGGCTGGAAGTGTCAGGGAATATTCCTGTAATTGTTGACGACATAGGACGGCGGCGATCCCATGAAACTGAGTAATTGCATTGCGCCGGCATTTTGGGCTTTGCATGATGATGTGCGGGACGAGAGATATACACACTATGTGTTAAAGGGTGGGCGCGGTTCAGCGAAGAGTTCTTTCGTGTCAATTGAGTTGCTTCTGGGACTGATACGATCTCCATCAGCCCACGCGGTTGTCATGCGTAAGGTGGAAAACACACTGCGGGATTCTGTATATATGCAAATGCTATGGGCCGTGGATATTCTTGGCCTGCAACAGTATTTCCGTGCAATGGTGTCGCCGCTAAAACTGGTTTACATCCCTACGGGACAGACCGTCATATTCCGAGGCGCGGATGAACCGGCAAAGCTGAAATCCATCAAGCCTCCCTTCGGCTACTTTAGATACATCTGGTTTGAGGAATGGAACCAATTTCATGGCATGGAGGAAACCCGCAATGTCTTGCAGTCCTTGATGCGCGGCGGCGAGAAGTTCAGTGTATTCTACAGCTACAACCCGCCGCAGTCTCAGCGGAACTGGGTGAACGAAGAAGTTCGCGTCAGCTACCCTGACCGCATAGTCCATCACAGCACCTACAAAGAAGTCCCCCCTGCGTGGCTTGGTGGGGCTTTTTTACTGGAGGCCGGACACCTGGAGCAGGTTCAGCCGGAACGCTACGCCCATGAATACCTGGGAGAGGTCACCGGTACTGGCGGCGAGGTGTTCCGCAATGTTACCCTGCGTAAAATCACGGACGCTGAGGTCGGCGACTTTGATCGTATCCGCCGCGGTCTGGACTGGGGCTATGCCGTTGACCCGTTCGCCTACGTCAAGTGCCACCACGACAAGACCCGCCGTAGGCTGTATATATTCCGGGAGATTTATGCCGCCGGTATGAGCAACCGGGAGGCCGCGCGCCGTATCCGGGATATCGGCGGGGACGACGGTATAATCCGCGCGGACAGCGCCGAGCCGAAGTCTATAGCGGAGATGAACAACGAACACGGGCTGCGCGTGATTCCGGCCCGCAAAGGCCCGGACAGCGTAAAATACGGAGTCGAATGGCTCTGCAACCTGGAGGAGATCGTCATTGACGATGAGCGCTGCCCCAACACGGCCCGCGAATTCCTAGGCTACGAGCTGGATATAGACAAAAATGGAAACTTCAAGGCGGAATACCCGGACAGGGACAATCACTGTATAGACGGCGTCCGCTACGCCACGGAGGACGACCAAATCAATGTGAGGGTGCGATAATGGAAATCACGAATATGGATTTGTTCCGGCAGAAGATGGCTATAGAAGGTCGCTTGTCTGTCAGTGACATGATTAAGGAAATCCTGAAGGACGACGACGCCAACCCAGCAAAAACTAAGATGCGCCAGGGTGAGGCCTACTACCGCGGCGAGCACGATATCCTGGGACACGATTTCCAAAAGGGATACTATTACGACGACGACAACAAAAAGCGCGAAATCAAAAATGAGAACAACTCCAACCATCATAACATCCACAATTTCTACGGCTTGCAGGTAGACCAGAAAACCGCGTATATAGCCGGACGACCGCCGAGTGTTTCTGTAGAGGGCGCGCGGAGCAAGAACGCAGACACAGGAGCGCCTGAAGAAAATGAGAAACTTTTAGACTTCGAGACAGATATTACCGCTGTCAGTTCGGACGAGCTGTTTACCGATACCATTCATGAATATATTACCAATTCCACAAACGGAGGGCAGGCCTGGTTACATATGTTCTACGATAGGGCCAAAGCCCTGCGCTATGCCTTGGTTCCTGCTGTGGAGGTTATACCGTTCTACGACACTGAGCACCAGACGCAGCTGGTAGAATTGATTCGGTACTACAGTATTGCCATGGTGAAAAACGGATGGCAGAAGTTGCTTAAAAAAGTGGAGTGGTGGACTGAACGGGACGTTACCTACTTCGAAGAGACCGATAACGGGGAATTCGTTCTTGATATGTCGTATAAGCCGAATCCTGCCGGTCACTGGATAGATACAACTATCACAGATGGGGCAGAGCGTCGCAGGGAGGCGCAGAGCTGGGGCAGGGTACCGTTCATCCCGCTGTTTAATAACAGTACCCACATGGGAGACCTGGAGCGCATAAAAAGCCTGCAGGACGCCTATAACCTGATTTCCAGCGCCTCAACCAACAATCAGATCGACTTAGTAGAACTGTACTGGATTATCCAGGGCTTCGGCGGGGAGACCGTAAAAGCGGTTCAGCAGCGGCTGAAATATAACAAGGCGGTGGAGGTTTCCGACCCGCAGGGCAAGGTGCAGGCGGAACAGGTGACGCTGAGTGTGCAAGACCGCATTGCCTGGCTCGGTATGCTGCGCAAAGATATCTACCACTTGGGGATGGCAGTGGATACCGACGCAGACAAGTTCGGCAACGCGCCGTCCGGTGTGAGCTTGAAATTTCAATATACGCTGTTGGATCAGAAAGCGGATATGCTGATTTCTAAACTGAATCTGTCTATGAAAGAATTTTTCTGGTACCTTACAGAGGACATCAACCGCAGGAACGGTACGCAGTATGACAGTACGCTGGTGCGCTTCGACGTCAATAAGTCCGTCATCACTAGCGTGATGGAGATGGCACAAATGGTGTCTCTGCTGCAGGGTTTTCTACCGGATACGATTCTTTACAGTCTCCTGCCTTTCGTGGATGATGTTGCACAGGCGATGGACGAAATGCAATCTCAGAGGGCGGCAGAGGCTAAGCGGCAGCGCGACGCCTTTCTGAATAGCGATGTGCCTTATGGAAGCGAAGCATGAGGAGCGCGGCATATTGGGAGAAGCGATCTCTTGACCGTGAACAGTACGCCCGTAACCTAGCTGACGAGGCCCTGCGGAAAAAGGTTTTCAATGCCTACACCCGCGCGGAACAGCAGATAGTCGCAGACGCCAAGAAAATCTTTGACAGATACGCTTCCACTGGCGGCTTGACCGAAGCAGAGGCAAAACAGCTGCTGAGCACACGGGAGAGCGCGGATATTCTGCGGACACTGCGAGCGGAATTAAGCGCCATTGCCGACCCGGACGTGCGCCGGAAAGCGTTAAATCGCCTCCACGCGCAGGCCTACGGCGCCCGCATCGGAAGAGTGGACGCTTTGCGGGAACGCATTCGCGCGGAGATGGCCAAAGTCGCGGATGCTCAGACACGGGCGATTGACGACACCTTGCGCAAAGTAATTCCAGATACCTACTACCGCAGCATCTATGATATGCAGGTTGGAACCGGATACGCTTTTGATTTTTCCGTGCTGCCTGAGCGAGTGATCCAGGGCCTTGTCCGCAGGCCATATATGGGGACGCATTTCAGCGCTCGCGTATGGGCAGATACACAGCAGGTTGCGGATACGATATACGGGATACTGTCCAAGGGCCTGACCTCCGGCATGAGCGTCGCCCGCATGACACGGGAACTGATGGACGCCACCGGAGGCAGCCGATATGCCGCCGCTCGGTTGATCCGCACGGAGGCCAACCACGCCTATAACGCGGCGGAACTGGAGGTGGACAAGGCCGAAGGTGTGGAGCGTTACCGCTACATCGCCACGCTGGATAGCCGTACCTGTGATGTCTGTGGGAGGCTGGACGGCAAGACCTTTCCCGTTGACGAGGCTGAGACAGGCGTCAATTTCCCGCCCATGCACCCGAACGACCGCTGCACCACGGCGCCGGATGTTGACGCGAAGCTGCTGAAAAACCTGAAGCGCCGCGCGCGTGACCCCGTAACCGGGGAGGAAAAGCTTGTTCCGGCGGATACCACTTGGGAGCAGTGGCGCGATGGAGGCGTGGAAAACAACTTGACAATCAAGATGGGAGAGGGTACAATAGACCCGGATGGTGATAATGTCGTGTCTGGGATTGTAAAAATGAATTCAAAATATTCTGAAATAGTTGTCCCCGGCGCAACAATTCAAGACGCTGAACGCGTCATTTTCTCCTTAGGCCATGAGGTTGGGGTTCTCTGTGATAAATCGGGAATAGTAACCGCGAGATTTGAAGGAACCAAACATGCGGTTTCCGCACATCCTGAAAATGAAGGCGATTGGGTTGGAAAGATTTTCACTCATAACCATCCTGGAGGCCGGACGTTCACAACGCAAGATATCGTTTCATTTGCGAACGCCAGGTTGTACGAAGTAAGAGTTTGCACCCCGAAAGGGACATACTACAGCTTGAAACAACAGTCGGAAGAAGCGCATAGTGGAATCGGTAAAACTATGCAAGCGGAAAAGGTAGGCACCGCTCCACAGGCGATTCAGCTGTTGCGGGAGCGTATTGAGCAAGATATCTATCCAAAAGATTATGCAAACACTCACCCTGACTGGCTGTATGACTTACAGGGGGAACTTGTAGACAGATGGCTAGAGGCAAACGCAGAAGGGTTTGGCTTTATTTATGAGAAAGGAGTTCTTTAATATGGCATACGATTTTTCTAAAATTCGTTTCCCTGATGACAAGCTAGCTGATTTTGATGACAGAATTCCTTACGAGGATATTCTTGAAGTCATTAAATCTGGCTTTGGTGGGGCATTTGATTTTGCCGTGCGTGACGAATGGGAGCGTAGGAGAAACGGGCGCGCAGCGTCTATGGCTTGACTGTTACAAAAGTAAACCACGATAAGGGTAAGGGCGGTTGAGGTGGTAGATTTCGTAGGGACCACACGCCGATGGTACTGACAGGGGAAACCCGAGAGATGCAGGAGACCGGGACGCCTGCCAATTGCCCCCTTTCGTGATTTGTAAAGTAAAGCCGTCTGTTTTTGCAGGCGGCTTTGCCATACCGCTTTATAATTATTAACCCAATAAATCCAGCGTCTTATCGCACGAGAAAGAGGTTAGATATGGACAACTTCAAAATCATATACCGCATATTAAAACACCTGGAGGCGTCGCTGGACTGCGAACATACGGACATAGAGGCGATTTCCCCGTCCCGTCTGGGGGTCACACGGGGGCGCTGGGAACAACTGCTCATCATGTTGCAGGATAGCGGATATATAAAGGGCATTATATGCACACAAAGTTTTTCGGATGACAAGCGGCACCTTACAGAACCAATAGCCCCGGTTATTACCCTGAAAGGCTTGGAGTATCTATCTGAAAACAGTGTGATGCAAAAGGTGGCTAAGCTGTTAAAGGGGATCAAGGACATGACGCCGGGCATTTGAAAGTTGCATAATATCACTGACAAAACCATCCTACGGGGTGGTTTTATCATACAATCTGCCCTTCACCTGGCCGGGCTTAAAATGCCGGGGCGTTCCGGCGCAGAGTGGCTGCGCATATAGAAATTAAATCGCGAATGGAAAGGACATAGGACACCATGGAGTATTTGAAACCATTGTTTGACGGGCAGGCGCTCACCCTTGAGCAGCTGGAGGAAAAGCTGAGTGGCAGCAAGACTATCAAACTCGCCAATCTCGCGGACGGCGCGTATGTCGGCAAAGAGAAGTATAACACTCTCGAAAACGAAGTTTCCGGGCTGAAGAAGCAACTCGAAGAGCGAGACACGCAGTTGGACGCGCTGAAAGGTGTGGACGAAAAAGGCCTGCAGGCGGAAATTGATAGGCTTCAGGGTGAAAACAAGGCCGCTGCAGAGAAACACGCCTCCGAACTGGCCGCGCTGCGGATGGACGCTGCCTTAAATGCCGCTATTCTGGGCGCGAAGGGTAAAAATGCAATAGCAATCAAGGCACTGTTGCCCGTTGACAAGATGTCTCTCCAGGAGGACGGTAGTGTCGCAGGCCTTGACCTGAAAACGCTGCAAAAATCCGACCCGTACCTGTTTGAGATCACAGAAACTTATAGGGAAGGCAATGGCAATCCGGGCAGCAGGGGGATCGCGCCTGTGGATACCTCAAAAATGACCTATTCGGAGACGATGGATTTCCTGAAGAACAACCCCGGCGCACAAATCTAATAAAAAAGGAGCGAATTATTCATGGCACTTTTTGACGCAAAAAACTTTAACCCGGAGGTATTCGGACGGTATGTGGATACCATCCCGAATCTGAACCGCAACGAGCTGTTGAAATCCAGGGCAATTGTGAGCAATCAGCAGATTGCTACCATGTTTTCCGACCAGACCGGCGGCAACTACGCCACAACACCCATCTTCGGCAGAATCGGCGGCGCACCGGTCAACTACGACGGAAGCACCGACATCACGGCTACGTCCATGAACACCTACACGCAGTCCCGCATCGTAATCGGCCGCGCAAAGGGCTGGGTAGAGAGGGATTTTTCTTTCGACATCACCGGCGGAGTGGATTTTATGGATCAGGTGGGCAGACAGGTGGCCGAGTACTGGGACGACATCGACACCGCGCTGCTGCTCTCTACCATGAAAGGAATCTTCTCCATGACGGGCGCGGCTAACCTGGCGTTTGTCAACGGGCACACCTATGACATTACAGCCGCTACGACGCCGACCTTTGACGCAACGACCCTGAATACCGCCATGCAGCAGGCCCTGGGCGACAACAAGGGCAAGTTCGCCTTGGCGATCATGCATTCGGCGGTGGCGACGAACTTGGAAAACCTGAACCTTATGGAGCGCCTGAAGTACACCGACGCCAACGGTATCCAGCGCGACCTGACCTTGGGCACCCTGAACGGCCGCCTTGTGCTGGTGGACGACGGAATGCCCGTGGAAGTAACAACTGACACAGTCCCTGTGACCAAGTACACAACCTACGTGCTGGGCGAGGGCGCGATCGAATACACCAACTGCGGCGCGAAAGTGCCCTACGAAATGGATCGCGACCCGGCGAAGAACGGCGGAGAAACTACCCTTTATTCCAGGCAGCGGAAAATCTTCGCGCCGCGTGGTATCAGTTATAGCCTTCCAGCCGGCGTGATTTCTCCCACGAATACACAGATCGAGGCTGGTGCCAACTGGACGCTGGCCAACTCCAACGAGAGCACGAAGAGTTACTTCCCGCACAAGGATATCGCCATCGCCCGCATTATCACGCAGGGATAATGCCATGAAGCAGGAACGAGACGTAACCCCGGCTATGGTGGATATGGCGCAGCGCCTGCTTGGCGGCTCTGCGGACAGGACAGTTCTACAGTTCTACCTGAACCAGAACGCCGCTGCGGTGATACGGTATTGCAGGCTTCGAGAACTGCACCCAGACTTGCGCAACGTGGTAGTGTCCATTGCCTGTGACCGCTTCCGCCGACAGAGCCCAGGCAGCGCGGAATCACCCCAGGAGGTGTCCTCAATCACCGATAAGGATCAATCCATCAGCTACCGCTCCAGCGGCGGAGAAGCGATACTGTCCACCGGATTCACTCAGAGCGAATCCGCCCTGCTGAACCAGTACAGGAAGGTGTGGCGGGAATGAAGATACCGGAACAATTTAAAAAGCAGCAGGCAGAGGTGTTTCAGGACAGGCAAGTCTCTCACCATCTGCCTGCTGTTTCTGTCGGTGTTCTTGGGACTGAAACAGTAACACCGGGTGTGTTGCAGGGCGTGTACAACGTCAACTTCCGAGTGCTGACAGACGCATTACAGGCGCAGGAATACGGGCTGGTAGTCAACCGGGACGCCATCGTGAAGACAAGCTTTCCTTTTGACGCGAAAGAGGGCGACTTCCTGAAATATAGAAGCGTCTTTTATCGCATTGTCGGCACACAGCCTACAGATGCCTACACAGCGTACCTGCTCAAGGCGGTGGATGATGGAGATTGATATGCAGGGACTGGACGCGCTGCTGAAAAAGCTGGACCGCATGGGCGGTGATGCCAACATGGCGCTGCTGAAAGGCACCCAGAAATCCACACAGCTTGTGCAGGGCACGGCGAAACTATTGTGCCCGGTTGATACAGGCAACCTTCGGGTGAGCATTGAGCGGCGCACAGAGGTTGAGGCACAGGGATGTACCGGAATAGTCGGCACAAACTCAGACCACTGGGCTTACGTGGAGTTCGGAACAGGCCCTAAGGGTGAGGGAACCTACGAATACCGGGACGATTTGCACTACACCATGGAGCCTTGGGTTGCCCATATCGAGGGTGTCGGATTCCGTACCCTGGAAGGCTACCCGGCCCGCCCGTTCCTGTACCCGGCTCTGGCTGACAACCGGGACAACATCCAGGAAATCTACAGACAAACCGTGCAAGACGCGATACAAGGGAGGTCCGCAAATAAATGATTGACATGGAACAGGTCGTAATGGACCTACTGAAAGAAAAAGTGCCCGGCGTCAAGTGGTCTGTGGGGTATCCGCAGAGTTTCAAGAAGGTCGTGGACGGACTTGGCTGTGTGACACAAATGGATAATTCTGTAAAGATCACGACGACCGACGCGGTGGACAGCGTGTCTAACATCGCCGTGCAGATTCAGACCTGGTGTGATACACCGGAACGTCGGAATGCTTTGGATTTGGAAGTCGACACGGCTATGCAGTCAATTGGAATTTCCCGCAGCGGGTTAAGCCACTTTGCGGAACCTCGCAACGATGAAACCCTGTTACGCCGGTCTGTGCTGCTGTACAGCGGCGCGCATGATAACAAAACAGGAGAATATTTCAAAAAATAAAGGAGCAATAGATAATGGACAATTCTACCACAATGGTCACTGTATTCAAGATGGGGGATACATCGAGCACACTTACCGAAATACCCGATTTGCAGGATTTTCCCGATCTGATGGGAATGCCTGACAGGATCGATGTAACCACCATGAAGGACACGGAACGGAAGTACGAGCCCGGACTCAAGGACCCCGGAGACATGGTGTTCAACTTCCTGCACCGCACCTCCGCGACTGGGAGCCCGTACAACAAATTCCGACTGGCGGAGGCCTCCGGAAGCATCAAATATTTCTCCATCCTCTTCCCGGACGGCTCCGGTTTTACTTGGTCCGGTAAGCTGACCGTGAGCTTTATAGGTAAGGGCATCGGAGAAGCGAGGCAGTTCTCGGTAAATATCACGCCTACGAGCGATATCGAGGACATCATACCGGCAACATAAAGGAGAATGCATATGCTTTATACACCATTTCAGGTTGGAGGCAGCGAATACAAGCTGCGCTTAACCGCATCCTCACTGGTTGCGCTGGAGAAACAGTTCGGGGATAACCCGTTGAATAGGTTTCTGGCAGGGGAGGACAAAGTTCCGGAGTTCACCGTTGTGATTGCCCTGCTCCATGCCGCGCTGCAGCCGCTGGAGCACAAAATTACCACGGAACGCGCCTATGAGATATATGACCAATACATCGAGGACGGCAACACGTTCCCGGACGCGATTGCGCTTCTTGTGACCGTCCTTTCGGACAGCGGTATTATTCCGAAGAGTAAGACAGAGGAAGCGACTGAAAAAAACGCGGAATTGGGGGCTCAGTAGAACCCCCAAAGACGTTCACGGAGCTGTTTGACCGTTTGCTTCCCGACGCAGTCATTGCAGGAATAGACGCAAGAGCATACTGGGACTACACATTGGGCGAAATCCAGGCAATGATTCAGGCATATTCGGACAGGGAGCGGCGCATGCTGAGGAATCAAGCCGCTGTTGGATATTGTGTTGCGTCTATCACCGGCGCGTCCGTCGGCAGATACATAAACAGCAAAAACCAATTCCCTACAGCTCGTGAGGCCTTTCCGGGGCTATTTGATGATGACAGCGCGCAGCAAGCGGACTGGGGCATAATGCGGAATCGCATGGCGGACTACATAGCGGCCAAAAGGGGGATAGGTAGGCATGACAGTTGAAGAGTTGAAAGTCGTTATATCGGCGAACAATAAAAAATTCCTGACGGCGATGCAGGGTACGAGGGCGCAGCTCGCGAAGGCTACGGCTGAAATCGATAAGGCGAAAAAGCACGTATCTGGTCTGCGCTCTGAAATGAATGCAGGTGCAAAGGGGAGCTCTACCTACGCAGCAGCCATAAAATCCATCAAGTCCTCCACGGCTTCCATAGAGCGGATGAAGAAAAGCCTTTCTGCGGCAACGGCGGAAGTGGAACGGCTGAAAACCCAGGAAGTATATAACCCTGAGTACAAGAAGCTGTACGACGACATCACTGCCTATCAAAAAAAGATAGACACCCTTTTAGAGCGTGATAAGAAGCTGAAGGCGCTCGACACCAGCAAAAAAAGCGCCGCGTGGAAAAACCTGCAATATGATATTGACGCGGCGGATAAAAAGTTATCCGCTTTTGTTGCAAGAAAAAAACAGATGGAGGCGGACGGCTCCTACATTTCCATGGAGAAGGACGTAAACCCGAGTAAGTACCAGGCGGCCACGGATGCAGTAAAACGACTTAATGCCGAATTGAGTGAGCTCAAGGCCAAAACCAACGAAGCCGAAGGCATTGCGATTACCAGCTTAGTCTCCTCCGCAAAAAGCGCCGGGTCTGCTGTCGACGCGTTGAAGCAAAAAGTGAAAAACATGGGCGAGGCTGCAAAAGCGGGTATCAAAAAAATTGGCGTCGGGCTTTTAAAGTCTGCCGTAAAACCTTTCACCAACCTTACGAACAGCGTAAAAAACAGCACAAAAGGTATGAGTAAGCTGTTTAACCTCCTAAAGGGCATCATTGTGTATCGCGTCATACGTGCCGCTATAAAGGCGGTATCCGACGCATTGAAAGAGGGCGTAAACAATGCCTACCAGTACAGCAAGGCCACTGGCGGGCCCTTAGCAACATCCTTGGACAAAGTAGCTACCAACGCCCTCTACTTTAAAAACAGTGTGGGCGCGGCGGCGGTGCCACTCATCAATATTCTTGCCCCCGCCATTGATTTTGTTACTGAAAAGCTGATTTCCCTTGTAGATACCTTCAATCAAGTAATGGCAAAGCTGACTGGAGCCAACACCTGGACAAAGGCCGTAAAGGTGCCAAAGGAATTCGCGGAGGCCGCTGATTCTGCGACAAAAGCGAACAAAGACCTGAAAAAATCCATTCTCGGGATAGATGAAATCAATCCTATGTCCGACAACAGCTCCTCCGAAACCAGCGGGCCGAACTTCTCATCCATGTTTGAGGAGGTAAAGCTAAGCGCTGATGCCGCAAGCTGGATTGACGACATTAAGGCGGCAATCGAAAAAGGCGACTGGGCCGGAATCGGAAAAGCTCTGGGAGAAAAGGTAAATAAACTTGTGGATTCCATTGACTTATCCGACTTAGGGGAGAAATTCGGGAAGTGGATAACCGGTGGAATTGAGGCCCTCAGCAGTTTTCTTGAAACCGTGGACTGGCACAAGATTGGCTCCAAGTTATCGGATGGCATAAATAATTTCCTAAAAAATCTTGACACAAAAAAGCTGGGGAAACTGCTTTCCGACGCTTTTAAATCCCTCTTGGACTTTGCCATTGGCGCCGTAGAAGAAATCGACTGGGGTCAAGTCGGCCAGAAGATTCTCGACTTTTTCAAAGGGTACGACTGGGGCGGAATTGCCTCCAAGATGTGGCGGTTGTTCGGTGCGGCTCTGGGCGCCGCGGTACGAGTGCTTTGGACGTTCATTTCCGATGCATGGACTTCTATAAAGAAATATTTCAATGATAAAATTGCTGAGTCGAAAGAGCTTGGTGGAGGCGTCATCAGCGGCATATGCATGGGCATCGCGGACGCTATTCTGGGCATTGGTGACTGGATAATAGAGCATATGTGGAAACCATTCAAGGAAGGTTTCAAAAACGCGTTTGGCATCCACAGCCCGTCCACCAAAATAGCGGAGTTCGGTGAAGACTTGATTGCTGGATTGAAGCTCGGACTTTCCAACATCTGGGCAAAAGTTTCAGAGAAGTTTACCGAATTCAAGGACAAGCTCGTTGGCTACAAGAACACGTTGGTTGAAAGCGCAAAAAGCCTTGGTTCCGGAATCGTATCAGGCATCGGTACCGGCCTTTCGACGCTCAAGCAAAAATTGACAGACGCATTCAAGGACCCGCTGAACGGTGTGATAGGGTTGATCAACAATATGATTGGGAAGATAAATGATAAACTCAGTATATCTGTCAGCTCCACCCTGTCAACTATCCTGAACGCGCTTGGTGTAAAGGTAAACGGCGGGAAGTATCAGCTGTTCAACATCCCGAAAATCCCCACCCTGGCCGAAGGCGGTTTCCCGGCAGCGGGCCAGATGTTCATAGCCCGTGAGGCCGGGCCAGAGCTAGTAGGCAGTATCGGTAGCCGAAACGCCGTTATGAACAACGACCAGATCGTAGACAGCGTTTCCAAGGGCGTTTATGAGGCAAATGCGGAGCAGAATCAGATTTTGCGGCAGGCTGTCAGACTTCTGGAAGGGATACTTGCTAAAGATTCCAGCGTAATCTACAGCGCCAGCGAGGCTCAGGGTGCGATGAGCAGGAAAGCTATGCGCGACGGTAGAGTGTCTGCGTAAAATCCAGGCTTGACAACCTAAGCGGGTGCACGTATAATAAAGATGGTGGCATTGCCGTGTAAGCGGTTACGCCCCCACTAAGGTCTACGAAAAGTAGCCGCTACAGTTGGAAGTGTGGGCGGCTACTTTCCTTTTCGGCCATTGTGGATACAGTCGATTAAGACTAAAATCACGATTAACGCAATTATGTATTCCATGGCGTCACCCCCTTTCGGGGGCAGGATTGCAACCGCCTACCGCATAGGCAATGCCACACGGCTATACTTTAGCATAGTATAGCAAACGCTGTCAATACGGCGCCTGTTTTTGCAGGCGCTTTCTTTATGCCCAGAAAGGACGTGATCCCATGCCGTTTACACCGGGAGACAACCCAATCCGCAGTGTGGGCGGAGCGACAATAGCGTATCCATCCTCTCCGGGTGGCTATGTATGGGAGCTGGAAGACGTGAGCGCACCGGACGCGGGCCGCACCGAGGACGTGACGATGCAGAAAAAGCGCATTGGGCAGGTTGTGGCACTTTCTCTGAGATGGGCAGGCCTCACCCTGGCGGAAGTCAGTACGATATTAAAGGCATTCAACCCGGAATATTTCAATGTCACCTATCTCGACCCGATGGCTGGGGATTTTGTAACAGCGGAGTTCTACGTCGGTAACCGTACCGCTCCCATGTATAATAGCACATTAAACCTCTGGGAGAGTGTCAGCTTTCGAATCATTAAGCGCAGGGGGAAATAGCGATGTACAGTATATCACCGGCAGCGCTGGATTACCTGAAAGCGGGCGGCCGCTGCGATATAGAGGTTACGGCTGAACTACTGGATGTTGCCGGGCAAAAAATCATCACGGACGCCAACATCATAAACCTGAATGTAGACCGCTACACATCCGTAGGAGAGCGTATTGACATTGGCTCTACCTGTTCGGCGGAACTGACCATCGTCCTGGACAACTTCGAAAATCAGGGGAAATTCACTGACGGCGCCCTGTTTGCGAATACACGGTTTGAGGGTGCCGTGCTGCGGCCCTATGCTCTCGTTCCTGTGTCTCCCGTCCAACGTGTTCCGCTGGGCGTCTTCATCGTAGATACACCGCCGCGCAAGCTTACGACTATCACGCTGATAGCGCTGGATTACATGGCACGATTCCACCGGCCGTTTCAGCCACAAGCATTCCCCAGAACAATATCCACCCTGTTGAGCACAATGTGCTCCCAAGTAGGCATTACCCTGCGCACCGTTGCGTCCAGCTTAACCAACTATTCCTATAACATTCCAGCCGCTCCGGAGATGGAAAACCTAACCTGCCTTCAAGTACTCCAGTGGATCACGGAGTTGACCGGAACTTGCGCCTGGTTTGACTGGGACGGACAACTGAATCTTACCTGGTACGCTTCCACAACTACGCAGATCACCTCGGCTGACCGCTATGTGTCTGACATTCACGAGCAGAACATCACCATATCCGGCGTTCAAATCGTGGCTAATGATGAGAACAGGACGGTTTACAGCAGCGGTGCCACCGGGTACCGATTCAGCATAGAGGGGAACCTCTTGGCGCAGAGCAATTTGCAGGCTATAGTCAACGCCTTGGGCACAAAACTCAACAACTTCACATACCGACCCTATTCCTGTGAGACGAATGCCTGGCCCCACGTGTGGCCTATGGATATGATTGCTTTCGTCGACAGCAGCAACACGAGCCGCACCAGCATTGTATCCTTCCACAATATCACCGTCAATGGGAGATCGAAGCTTGCCGGAAAGGGAGAGACAAAGCAGGTCGGAGGGTATGCGGCCTTGGCGCCGCTGACGGCCCAGCAGCGTATGACTGTGGAAGACGTTGCCAGACGGGCAGCTGAGTTTGACGACGCAGACCTTTGGAACTCAATCAACGCAACAAACAACGGATTGACGGCCATGCAAGCCGCTACACTGGAACTGAATTCAATGGTCGCGAATTCCCTTGGGCTATACTTCACCGCCGTACCGCAACCGGACGGAAGCTCTATATATTACTGGCATGCGGGGACTACACTGGCCGGAAGCACCGGGCAATACGTTGAACGGAAGAACGCCGGTGGATGGGCATGGACAAACAATTATCAGGGAACTACTACGGTTTGGCAATACGGCATTACACGGGACGGAAACGCGGTATTCCGCACCCTGACGGCATATAAACTTTCCGCAGACTTGATTACCACGGGACTTCTGCAAGGGCCGAGTGGGACGTTTAGCCTTAACATGGTGACTGGTGCCATTATTATGAACAGCGCCCAGCTGACCAACGCTACTGTGAGTGGAACCTTTCAGACTGCGGCACCTAATAACAGGCGGATAGAAGTAAATGCGGGAGGTACCTATCCGTGGGTCAACTTTCGTGGAAGTGATAACTATGGCAATATGCAAGTTTATGTTAGCTATCCTTCTTCTGGAAGTCCGGTTTCGCGGATAGATTCATATGGAACTTTTGAGTTGTTATCTACCCTGGGAAATATCAGTTTCTGGTCAGCACTGAATGGAGGAAAAATAAGTTTTCAGACTGGCGGAACGCAAAGCGAACGCGCCTGGGTAGACGGAAATGGGCTGAACGCGAACGAAAATGTGAACTCACCAAGCGTTAACGCAACAAACCTTACCCTTCGTGGGTATTATCCAGGGGTGTCAACAAGAGCCGTAATTTCGCAGGGATATACCACATGGGGAAGTATTCCGGTTGGAGAGGTGGACATCAAAACGGCAGATACTACTCCATTTACCATGCTACGTGTGAGGATGCTTTCGAATACAGCACAGTTTGGCGGCAGTTTATCTTTCCAGCACCAAACATCAACAGGTACATACTACGATACTAAGCTTCTTGAGTTTATAAGTGATGGCCGACTTCTTTGGGATGGAAAGGAAGTCGCCACCATCCCTACATCTACAGAAAAAACAAAGACGGACATCTATCCATATGACGACGAGGCCCTTGCCGTCGTAAATGCCTCAAAGATATACTCATTCCGTTATAAAGACAAGGAAGGAAAGCCAAAAGGAAAAACGAAATATGGGCTGGTCATAGAGCGGGAATGTCCGTCCGCAGTGGTTGAAGATTCCGGGGAGGCCATATCCATATACTCCATGAATTCAATTCTTTGGAAGGCCGTGCAGGAGCTTTCCGAAAAAGTCGATAAACTGCAAAATGAACTCACAGAATTGCGAAACAAGGTTGAAGTATAGGAGGTGACCCAACATGCGCAAAGAACCCTTAGACCTGCGCAGTTTTCAGGCTGGCGGGGACGGCGGATACAGAGGAGAGCACAACGCGGCGACGCTTGAAATAAAGCCGCCGCAAGACCTCAAGAAATCCGCAGACTACTACCGTGTGGCTTTTTCTGTGCCGACAGAGGACGTCCCGGACGGCGTTGTTCGCACGAAGGAGCTGTACCCAGGGAAAGACGGCAAGCTCCGGGTCACTCTGTGGAACCAGCTTACACAGCAGAGCAGCCTGGACTTGACGCTGGAAGGCTATAAGGACACCGGGGATTATATCGGCAAGTCTAATGTGGTATCTCTGACAATCGGTGATTCTGTGGACGGGCCGGATGTTGATGTGGACGGTGACCCACAGTCGCTGGCGATGGAGGTCAGCGAGCTTCGGAGAACGGCCTTCGTCTCCGCTGATGTCTCCGAGTACGGTATTGCATTCTTCAACGCCCGCGGTGACCAGGTGGAGGACGTTCCCATCGAGGGCGGTACCGGCGGAACAACAGATCACAACCGGCTACGCAACAGGGACATGGCAGACCAACACCCAGCATCCGCAATCAGCGGGCTGGAAGACATAACAATTGACGGAGGTGTCGTATAATGGCAAATACAATTAAAGTTAAGCGCGGCCTGGACGCAAGTACAAACTTGCAAGTCGGACAACAAGGAGAGCCCCTATTCGCAACAGACACAGAAAGGTTTTATATCGGAACCGGTTCCGGGCGGAAGCTCATCAACCCGTCCGGCGTACCGGCATCAGAGGCGGACAAGCTCTCCACAGCAAGACAGATATCGACTTCCGGAGCCGCGACCGGTTCTGTGATGTTTGACGGCTCCCAGAGCGTCGATATCGTTCTGACGCTTGCAAATTCCGGCGTAACAGCTGGAACCTACACCAAGCTCACGGTCAACGCGAAGGGCCTTGTCACCGCTGCGGAACAGATTACTATTTCAGATGTGGGCGGCCTTCTGGTAGGCGGGAAGCTTGCAGAATCCCTGATTCCAGCCTTGGCAATCACGGAAGTCTTTGTTGTTCCGTCTGAGACGGCCATGCTCGCCCTGACTGCGCAGACCGGAGACGTGGCCGTGAGGTCGGACGAGGATAAGAGCTATATCCTCCAGGCCTCGCCGGCGTCAACGCTCTCCAATTGGGTGTTGCTGCGGTCTCCCGGAGGCGCTGTGCTGAGCGTAAACGGCATGACGGGCGCGGTGACGGTTACCGCCACTCACGTCGGCCTGGGCAATGTCACAAACGAGAGCAAGGCTACCATGTTCACAAGTCCGACCTTCACAGGTACGCCGACAGCGCCAACGCCTCTCACGGAAGACAACAGTCAACAGCTCGCGACAACCGCGTTCGTCAAAGCGCAGGGGTATCTGGACGCAAATTCCATTATCGACGGCGGTCAAGTATAAAGGCGGTGATGAAATGGCAAATACCATAAAAGTAAACCGCGGTCTGGAAGCCGCCATTCCGGAATTGAAGCTCGGAGAGCCGTTTTTCACCACAGACACGAACAAGCTTTTTGTGGGAACCGGCGTCGGGAACATACAAATCGGCGGTGACGGCTCCGGCAGCCTCCCCTCCAACGCCGTCCTCTCGGACGATCTCCGGGAAATCGTCATCCTGGAACAGGACGACTACGACGAATTGCCCGTGAAAGACCCGAAAACGGAATACCGAATCATCAGCGGCCTGCACAAGCTCACCGTCTATCCGACAATGCGCTCGACTACGCTCGGGTGGACAGACGGCGACAACCTGCTGGACAGTGACCCTGAAACCTATGCCTGGGCACAAAGTCCTCCCAGGGGACAAGGCTACACCTCTTACTACATTATCGTTCGATTTGACGGCGTTGACCTGAGCGAAATACCGGACAGCAGCACCATATACACGCTGCAGATGTCCTATCTCAGCAAACGGGACAACACGGACAGCACGGTTCCTTGCAGGGCAACCTGTCAGAGCGGGGCGCTCGAAATGATCCTGACAACGTCCCTCATGGGCGGGACATCTCCGGAGGAGTTCCTGTCTGCCAAATTCAGCATCAATGATTTGGCATCCAATGCGAAGAGCGCGATAGCGGGCGCATATGGCCCGAGGGCGGAGTTTTCCATCGAGAGAGAGACGATAACCTCTGGAACGCAAACCCTATACGCCTACAGCGCGGCAATGGAACTCACATACAGCACAGAAGACGCGCGTTACACACGCGTCTACATGGGCGACCAGCTGGTTTTTGATGTGGACGAGTTGGGCGGCGCGGTAGACCCGTCCGGCTTGATATCCGCAGACACCGGCAACGTCATGATTACCGGAACAGACGGGAAGCTGTTGGTGCCGGAATCGAGCGGCGGCGGAACAGGCCCGCAGGGGCCGCAGGGTGAACCGGGAACAGATGGACACTCACCGTATATCGGGGAAAACGGGTACTGGTACGTATGGGATGCGGGCTACGAAGATTTTATCCAAACAGGTGTACCGGCGCAGGGACCGCAGGGCGCACAGGGGTATACCGGTCCGCAGGGGCTGAAGGGTGACACCGGAGACCAGGGCGTAAAGGGTGACACCGGAGCGACAGGAGCGACAGGCAGCAACGGCTCCACCTTCACACCGTCCGTCGCATCCAACGGAGACCTGTCCTGGACAAATAACGGAGGGCTGCAAAACCCAACTACGGTAAATATCAGAGGCCCTCAGGGCCCCCCAGGTCAGGGAGGCGGCGGCCCAGGAGGCGGCTCCACAATCCACCGCATATCCTGCCCGGTATATCCTGCCCTCATTGAATGGGATTACTTGGAGCTTAATCATTGGAGGTTTGTCTTTTATCCCTGTATTCCTGATGTATTTGAGGCGGAATCTCCGCTTGATGCCGGGCCAAGCCCACAGCAGATTGAGGGAATAAAGGCTGTTTGCAATGTTGCGGATGCATTCTATGCGAGTATGCCAGTTGATTTGATAATGCTTCTTTCAGCGATACTAGAAGGAGACATAGGAAAAATCAACGATGTCATATCGAGTATGGTTATAAACAAGGTTGCGCTACCGACAATGATTCACTCCAACATTATCAGCAATATACTCCAAACATTTGATGCATTTAACGGGCCGCTTCCAGTCGGCGCATACGACGCATACGAAGGGTATTTTATTATCGCGGAGGGTTCTGGACTTAATGTGCCATCGTTGGCCGATTTGCTTGTACTTCCGATGTTTGTACAGAGCATAGACATCGTGACCTATTCCGATGTAGACCAGACGGGAGACCTGCAGCCGATGATTCCGTTCACGCTGCCGGATTGGGCGTCCGTGTTATTATGAGGTGAGTGAAATGAAGCAGAATGTAACCATAAGAACCTTGGCCCAGGGGGAGACAATATCTTTTGAGCATTTACGCGGATTCCTGAAGAGGCCGTCTCTGGAAAAACAGCGCCGCGCCGCGCTCGAGATGTTCGCGCAAACGGTGGAGGACGAAACTCAGGCTATGCAAATCGTGGATCTGTATCCCGCGTGGGAGCCGCAGAAGTCTTATTCCGTCGGGTATATCGTGAAGCACGGCGTAAACGCTGACGGTGAGACGCAGCTGTGGCGGGTTGCCCAGGCGCACACCAGTCAAGCGAATTGGGAGCCAGAAAAAGTTCCGGCGCTGTTCACGAAAATTGGGTTTACGCCTGATTCGATTCCCATCTGGACACAACCGGCAGGCGGGCATGACGCATACAAACTGGGTGATGTCGTGGAACACAAGGGGAAACGATGGGAATCTACAGCGAACGGAAATGTCTGGGAGCCGGGCGTATACGGATGGAAGGAAGTAACCACATGACGCAGGAGAAAAAAATCAAAACCATTCTGGACTGGATGAAAAAGGACGGGGTGCCGCTGGTCATCACGGCGGTGGTTGTGTTTTTTATGGTGCTGTTCGGGATGCTGGGATATGAATACCTGAAAACCAACATCGAGGACAGCCGG
>Ga0123353_10002335_pt1 | contig 23556 bp, 25 predicted proteins | sample TergutLab28metaG_3_FD_92763 | JGI IMG/M metagenome (GOLD analysis project Ga0123353, IMG submission 92763) | Labiotermes labralis P3 segment gut microbial communities from Petit-Saut dam, French Guiana - Lab288 P3 | ecosystem: Host-associated > Arthropoda: Insects > Digestive system > Gut ... | reverse complement strand
CGGCGTGGACCTCAACGCCTCGGGGCTCTCCAAGCTGGAGGGGCAATATCGTCTGGTTACCGACGTGGAGTTGAAGTACCTGTCCCTTGCGCTGGAGGTGAATGTGGACTGGCTGCTGGGGCTGGAGGAATAGGGTGTTCGTATGATCCGAAGTGCCTGTAGGGCGGCCTGCGGGCCGCCCGTTTTGGTTGCGGGCGGCTGGCGCGCCGCCTCTGTAGCCCCAATCACCCCTCCCCCCTGTCCGCATATACTGGAACGGAAGCAGGTTGTCTGCTTTTTCACAATGTTTTGTGCTCCGCACCACCCTCTCGGCGCTATCGTCTCCAACGTCTCCTGCGGCAGTCGAAGGTTTGTGCGATAGAGTAGATGTCTTACACTTTTGTCAAGATGCCCCCTTTGGGGGGACCGGTGCCGACGGCTCCTAAACGGCTCCCGCAGGAGACGTTGGAGACGATAGCGCCGAGAGGGTGGTGCGGAGCACAAAACATCAATGCAAGGTTTTAAAACAGCCTTCACTACCGCATTGAAATTGGGAGAGAATATACAATATGTATTATAAAAATAACCGGCGCCGGGGGGGTGCGTAGGGATGGAGGCCTATCTGGATAACAGCGCGACCACTCCCCTGTGCCCCGAGGCCGCCGAGGCCATGCAGGAGGCCGTCGGACGTTTCTGGGGCAACCCCTCTTCCCTGCATCGCTTCGGCCTGGAGGCCGAACGCCTGCTGGTCCGCTGCCGCGTGGACGTGGCCGCCAGCCTGCGCTGCAGCCCCGCCGAGGTCGTCTTCACCAGCGGAGGGACGGAGAGCAACAACCTGGCCCTGTTCGGTGCGGCCGCCGCCCTGAAACGCCGGGGGCGCCGCATCGTCACCTCCGCCGTAGAGCATTCCAGCATCGCCGAAAGCGCCGCCGAGTTGCACAATCGGGGCTTTGATGTGGTCTACCTCAACGTGGACAGCCAGGGCCGCGTCTCCGAGCAGGAGCTCACGCGTCTGATCACCAAAGATACGATCCTGGTCAGCCTCATGGCCGTCAACAACGAGGTGGGCGCCGTGCAGCCCATCGACAACCTGCGCCGCGTGCTGCGCCAGGCCAACGCGCCCGCCCTCATCCACTGCGACGCCGTGCAGGCCTATGGCAAGCTGCCCGTGAATCCGCATCCCCTGGGTGTGGACCTGCTCACCGTCAGCTCGCATAAGATCCACGGACCCAAGGGTGCCGGGGCGCTGTTCGTGCGCCGGGGCGTGCGCATCAACCCCATCATATACGGCGGCTCCCAGGAGCAAAAGCTGCGCCCGGGCACCGAGGCCGTGCCGGCCATCGCGGGATTCGCCGCCGCCGCCCGCGCCATCCCCGACCTGCAGCAGAGCCTGCAATACGTCAGCGGTCTGCGTGAGCGCCTGGTGCAGGGCCTTTCCGCCATGGAGGGCGTCAAGCTCAACTCCCCGGCCGACGCGCTGCCCTACCTCACGAACATCTCGCTGCCCGGCTTGCAATCGGAGACCATGCTCAACTTCCTCTCGGAGCGCGGGGTGTATGTGTCCTCGGGCTCGGCCTGCGCCAAGGGCAAGAAGAGCCGCGTGCTGCGTGCCATGGGCTTGGGCGACCAGGAAATAGCCGGCGCTCTGCGCATCAGCCTTTCGCGCTACACCACCTGGGAGGAGATCGACGCGTTTTTGTTCGCGCTCAACGAGGCGCGGGTGACGCTGGCGAGGAAGTGAGGATGATATCTTTTATGCTCCCCCGGCCCTTCGGGCCACCCCCTCGCAAGCGAAGGGGGCTTTAAAGTGGGTTGTCCGTAGCTTTTGAAAAGAGCAGAAATAAGCCCCCTTCGCTTGCGAGGGGGGTGGCCCGAAGGGCCGGGGGGAGCGAAAAACAATTAATCCAAAGAGGTGCCCATGAACGAAGTCCTGCTTATCAAAATGGGGGAACTGGCGCTCAAAGGGCTCAACCGCCGCGCGTTCGAGGACCAGTTGGTCCGGAACTTGAAGCGGCAGCTGGCCCTTTTGGGCGATTGGCAGTTCAGCGTGAGCCAGTCCACCCTCCAGGCCGTGCCCCGCGGCGAAAATATCGACATGGAGAAGGCCGCCGCGCGCACGGCCCGTGTGTTCGGCATCTCCGGCTGGAGCCGATCGGCCCGGGTGGGCAAGAACATGGAGGAGATTCTGGCGAAGGCGCCGGAATACTTCCGCGACACCCTCGAGTTTGCCGATACATTCAAGTGCGAGGCAAAGCGCTCCGACAAGAGATTTCCGTTGAATTCGCCGCAGATATGCGGGGCCATGGGCGAGGCGCTGCTGGAGGCCTTCCCCCACCTGCGCGTGGACGTGCGTGAGCCGGAGGTTACGATCTATATTGAAATACGCGACCAGTACGCCTTTCTCCACGCGGACCAGCAGAAGGGCGCGGGCGGCCTGCCCGTGGGCACGGCGGGGGACGCCGTCCTGCTGATTTCCGGGGGGATCGACAGCCCGGTGGCCGCCTGGCAGATGGCCCGGCGCGGCCTGCGCCTGACGGCGGTGCACTTCGCCTCGCCGCCATACACCAGCCCGCGGGCTGAGGAGAAAGTGCACATGCTGCTCTCCCAGGTTGCGGGTTGGGCGGGAAGAATTCGATTGTTCGTTGTTCCCTTTACGAAAATTCAAGAGGAAATCAAGGGAAAATGCCCGGAGGACCTGTTCACCCTGGTGATGCGGCGCATCATGATGCGCTGCGCGGAACAGATCGCCCGCAGGGAGTCCTGCGGCGCGCTCATCACCGGGGAGAGCCTGGGCCAGGTTGCCAGCCAGACCATGCAGGCCCTGGCCTGTACCGACGCCGTGGTGAATATGTCTGTGTTCCGCCCTTTGATCGGGACCGACAAGGACGAGGTCGTCGCCCTCGCCCGCAAGATCGGTACGTTCGAGACGTCGATTTTGCCCTATGACGATTGCTGCACGGTGTTTGTCCCGAAGCACCCGCGCACGAAGCCCAGGCCCGGGATGCTGGAAAAAGCCGAGGCCGCGCTGGACATGGACAGGCTAATTCAAGAGGCGGTGGAGGGGGCGGCGTATTATGGGATTGACGGGGAGTAGAATCACCCCCTCACCCGCTGCGCGGGAGCTCCCCCTTGGGGGAGCCTTTTGGGTGGCTGCGGCAGCAGTCAAAGTCGCCCCCCTGGGGGGGATGGCCGAAGGCCAGGGGGGGAAAGGAGAGAAAACCTATGCACTGCATAACCTTTGACGAATTCACTGAACTAAGCCGCCCCAGAGAGGAATATTACGCGGGCCGCTGGGTATATTTTCAGGAGGTCATCAAGCTGGTTGGGCAAATCGGCCCGCAAAGCGTACTGGAGCTCGGCCCCGCGCTGTTTACCGTCGTGAAGAATTCTGATATTATGCGCAAGCCGGAAATTGATTTATGGGGCGTGCCCACGAATGTGAACTCTACTGAATACCTGCACGACGCTACGATCACGCCGTGGCCGGTCCCAAAAAAATATGACCTGTTTATCGCGCTGCAGGTGTTTGAGCACCTCGCGGGCTGCCAGGCGCGGGCGTTCCAGGAAGTGAAACGCATCGCGCGCTACGCCATTCTGAGCCTGCCATACAAATGGGACTGCCCTGTGGACAACGCGAATTACCCCGAGCACCACATGATTGACGAAAACACTATTTTGGAATGGACGCAGGGCGAGGCGCCGAAAAAGTGGATATATATCGAACGCACGGGCGAGAAGGTATCCAAGGGCGAGCGGATCATTGGGCTGTGGAAGCTTTAGAGAACAGGCTGACCCGATGTGAAATGCGCTTTAAATCGCTGCGCTTCAGGGTGTGTTGTCCGACAAAAAAATCGGCTATACTCTATGCATGCAAGGCCCCTGTAGGAGCGGGCACTGCCCGCCCAAGGATGTAAAAAACGCGGACGCAAAAAGCACAGGACGCTATAGCGCAGGACGAAAAGTAACAGGACGAAAAAGCGCAGGATGAGAAGGCCATTGGGATGTGAAAACGCAGGATGTCAAACCGGCTTCAATACCCGGGCGGGCAATGACCGCCCCTACAGGGAGAACTTGCATGAAACTCTGCGAAATCATCAACGTGGGCACGGAACTGCTATTGGGAGAGATCCTCAACAGGGACGCCCAGATCCTCTGCGAAAAACTGGCCTCGCTGGGCATCTCGGTGCAGCGGGCGGTCACCGTGGGGGACAACCCCGGACGGCTCAAGGAGGACTTCCTGCAGGCCCTCGGGCGCAGCGACATCGTGATCCTCACCGGCGGCCTTGGCCCCACGAAGGACGACCTGACCAAGGAGGTCGTGGCGGAAGCGCTGGGCCTTCCCCTGGTGGAGGACGCGGTGCAGATGGCGCGGATCGAGGCGTTTTTCCGGCGCAGGGGCTACCCCTGCGCGCAGAGCAACTGGAAGCAGGCCCTCGTGCCGGCGGGCTGCACCGTGCTCTACAACGAAAACGGCACGGCCCCGGGCTGCTTCGTCCGGGTCGGAGAAAAAGCCGCTGACGGCTATAAAGCCGTTGCCCTGCTGCCCGGTCCGCCCCGGGAACTGCTGCCCATGCTGGAACAGAGCCTGCTGCCCCTGCTGGAGCCCTTCGGCTCCGGGGTGATCGTCTCGCATTATGTGCGGACGGTGCGCCTGGGCGAAAGCCGCATGGCGGAGTTGGCCGGGGCCTTTCTGGACATGGAAAACCCCACCGTGGCCCCCTACGCAAAGGAGGGCGAGGCCTATCTGCGGGTGAGCGCCCACGGGGAAACCCGGGAGGCCGCCGAAGCCATTTGCGCCCCCGTGATAAAAAAACTGCGGGATGTGTTAGGAAATTCGGTCTACGGCACCGACAAAGAACTGGGGGAGGCCGTTCTCGACCTGCTCACGATACAGGGGAAGACCCTCGCTTTGGCGGAGAGCTGTACCGGCGGGGGTATCGCCGCCCGGCTCACAGACATCCCGGGGGCGTCGCGGGCTTTTCTGTGCGCTTTCGTGACATATAGCGATGAAGCGAAAATAGCAATGCTGGGCGTTTCGCGCGAGACGCTTTCCAGCTGTGGCGCGGTGAGCGCCGAATGTGCCCGCGAGATGGCCCTGGGGGCCAGGGAGCGTTCCGGCGCGGATATCGCGGTTTCTGTAACGGGCATTGCCGGGCCCGGCAAGGAAGGCACGGATAAGCCGGCCGGACTAATCTATCTCGCGGCCACCGATGGCACGCGCGTTTTAGGGGAAAAACTGGAAACCGGGCGCGCAGACCGGGGCTACAACCGGGCGATAGCGGCAAAATATGCCTTGGCGCTGGCAAGGGATTTGCTTTGCCGAATTAAATCCTAACAAGTTATCCCAACCTGCCCCATTTCCGGGCGCGCCGGCAGAAAGTTCACAGCTTTTTCATTGCATCGCGCGGGGGAATGGTGTATAATAGACCTAGGGGAATACTGAAGCGAAAGGGGAGTTTATCCTATGGACAATGAACACCGGCCCGCGTCGGACGACGCCCTCGAGGCGCTGGACGCCGTGGTGAATACGCCGCCCGCGCGGCGCAAAAAAAACTTCTTAGAGAAAAACGTCATCCCCCTGAGGGGGGACAGCAGGACGACGAAACGGCGCAAGGTGATCTTCGACAGCTGCCTGGTGGTCATCTTCGTGTGCGCGCTGGTGCTGGCCTGGGTGATGGTGATCGACCCCATGCAGTCAAGAAGGCTCTTTTGGGATCTGGAAAATATGACCGAGGTAGAAATCACAGAGATGCCCACCGAGCCGCCCCCCCCGGGAGAAACCGCCCCGCCCACCGAGGCCACGACCACCCCCCAGTATGAGGTGGTGCGCATGTCTCACGAAAAGCTCAAGGCCAGGAACGGCGACTACCGCGGCTGGCTGAAGGCCCCCGGCGCGAGCATCAATATGCCCATCGTGCAGACGGCGGATAACGGCTATTACCTCAAGCGGGACTTCGACCGCAAACCCTCCAAGTACGGCAACCCGTTTGTGGACTATCGCGTGAACTTCAGCCCCGTATCCACCAACATCGTCATCTATGGCCACCACATGAGCAACGGCACCATCTTCACCTACCTCCCGCGCTATAAGCAGGCCGGCGTGGTGCAGAACAACCCCATCATTACCCTGGAACTGCCCAACGGCACCGTCAACCAGTACAAGATCGTTTCGGTGCTGGCCATCAACGGCAGGCCGGAGGACGACAACGGCTACGCTTTCGCGGCCAACACCCCCGATTTCCCCAGCAAGGAGAGCTTCGACGGCTACATCCGGCAGATCAGGGAGCGCAGCTACGTGATCACCGGCGTGGACGTAGAGTACGGCGACAAGTTCCTCACATTGCAGACCTGTATCTACGACTTCGACTACGAGTTCCTCTATGTCGTTGCCCGCCAGGTACGCCAGGGCGAGAGTCTCTCGGTGACGGGCATCAAGGCCAACCCGAACCCCCGCCTGCCCCAGGCGCTCTACGACAAGCTCAAGAAGCCCAACCCATTCACGGACGGGGAGAGATGGCCGGCGCCGTAAGGGAGCCGCCCTACAGGTTGCACCCAGATCTGTTGGAGGAGATCAATTAATGAAACCGTTGCTATCTGTTTTGCTTGCGGCGATACTGCTGTTTGCCTGTGCTGTCGGCGCCTCTGCGTTTACATCGGACGGTGTCGGGCCTATGCCGAACCTCATCAACGGGACACATCGCTGGTTGGTCGACCAGAGTTTTATCATTCTGGAAAACGAACAGCCCGCAGTCGCAGCCTGGTTCGATGAGCAAGCCCGAAGCACCATCCGGGAGTATATGGATTGGCCGGATCACAACGAAAGAGCAGCGGGCGAGGTGTTTCTTGATGACCTCATGGCAATTTGGCATTCCTATCGGCCGGAAGACGGAACAAATACATTGGGCAATCAAAACGGTAACGCAAAAATGAGGCTGGTACATTGGTATGAAGCGGCGGTAGCGCATTACATAGCGGGCGACACGCAGGCCGCCTTTGCGGACCTGGGTAAGGCGCTTCACTACTTGACCGACCTGCTTTCGCCGCCGCACGCAGGCGAGCGCAGTTTTGATTCTATTTTGGACGTACAGGCATTCAACCCTCTGCGGTTGCTGCGCAACGCCTTGATACACGGGCCCTACGAACTGTTGGCGAACGTTTTGCAGTGCAACTATGCCGTTGAAACCGGCGGCTTGTATGCCTGGTCAATGGAGCATAGCATTGAAGAAATCGGACATGAAAACGCGTTGTTTTCCGTTTGCTATTATGCGATGTTGGAAGAATTGCTCCTCTTCCCCTTTGCGCCTGAGAAAATTTCCGCGACAATCAACTACCCGTTGGAGCGTGCGCAGCAAAGCGTCGCCGGATTCTTGTATCGTTTTTATCGTGATGTGCAAGCCACCCCTGCAGGCTATATGTTGCTTCCGGAATGAAGTGAAAAGCCTTAAAACAGAGTAAGCAAAAAAGGCCCCTATAGCCTTTTGAGCCTTAATAAAGACGTTAAAAAAAAGGATGGTCAAAATGAAGAGAGCTGGATTGTTTATTTTGGAGAGCGGGCCATTTCTGCACGAGTGCGAATGGCTCAGGCGCAGGATGGCGCAGGCCGTCCCTGGCATGCAGCCGCCCGCGGCCGTAGCGGTAGGGATGCTGCCGTTGCTGCTGGAGGCCCTTTCCGCCCGCATCAAGCAGTGCGACCTGTTTGTCGTGGCCGCCGAGCCGCGTCACTACTATAATCTGAAAACGCAGCTGCTGGAGGCCCTGGGGCTGCCGGTCCAGGTGGACCAGGGCGTCGCGGCGCTGCAGAGAAGGTACCCGGAGGACACCGTGTTTCCCGCCGGGGCGGTCGTATTCCCCACGCCGGACGCGCGTTGGAACGGCTTCGCCATGCGCTGCGGCAGGCAGCACATGCTGGTGCTCCCCCTGCGCATGGACCTGCTGGAATCCATGGAGTCCAGGCTTACGCAGTACCTGCGGGGCGCGGCGGGCGCGCGGGTGATCCCCATCTCACCGGCGGCCAGCAACATAGACGACGTGTTCGCGCGCCTGAGCGCCTGTGAATCCATGGCCCCCCTCACGCCGGAAAATATCGTTCCATTGAAGCCCGCGGCAGCCCCGAGCCGGGCCGTGCGGGAGACAGAACCCCAGGCGGATACGCGCCGAATTGCCAGGCGCGCCAGAAGGATACTCGCGGGGGGCGTGGCGGCCCTGGTCGCGGCGGCGGGCATGTTCATCGGGGTGAACCGGATGAGCGCCGCCGAGGAGCAGCAGGTCAGCAGGACGCAATATCGGGTGGGCGACGCCGTGCGCCTGGACTCCGCGCTGTTGAACACCTCCGCGCCCGCGGAGACCAGCCCGGCAAGCGGCCCCGCCGCGGCGGAGCAGAGCTTCATCTTAGTGTCGGCACTGCTGCAGCAGGGTGCGGCCGCGGCGCAGGAACAGGCCGGCGTGCAGGCGGAGACGCCTTTCAGCATCAACCCGCTTGACCCGACCTATGAGATGAACTTTGGCCGGATGCTGCTGGAATTCATCGAGTGGCTGCTGAATCTGATACGCACCGTGCAGGAGAAGGTCGTGCCGCCCGAGACGCCTTCGACCACAAACCCGGGCACAAATACAACACAGCCCAGCACAAGCACAGGCGCAACACAGCCGAGCACTAGCGCGACGCAGCCCAGCACAACCACGACGACGACCACAACCGCCCCCCAGCCCGCCTCCAAAGGGGTTTACAGCTTTGCGGTGGCCGGCTACGGGCACGGCGTGGGCATGAGCCAGGAGGGCGCTAAGGTGATGGGCAACCAGGGCAAGAGCTATGAGCAGATCATAAAGCACTACTACCCGGGCGTCGCCGTCTCCACCGACGCGAACCGCCCGTCCCGTGTCACCCACGGGGGCGCGAGTTACGAGTTGAAGGAATACCTGGCGCGGGTGGCCTACGCGGAGATCGGGCGCTGCGGCGTGGTGGCGGACGAGGCCATCAAGGCCCAGATGATATGCGCCTATACGATTTCGAAGCGCAACGGCTTCAAAACCACCGACACCAACCAGGTGCTGCTGCCCGTAGCGGACTGGAACTCCAACTTCGCAAAGCAGTTCCACGAGAAGATGCTTGCCCTCGCGAGCAGTGTGCTGGGTAAATACGTGACATACAACGGCCAGGCGGCTGAAACCCTCTACTTCGCCTCCTGCAACGGATACACCGCCAGCGCGCAGTACGCCTGGGGAGGCAACGCTCCGCTGCCCTACCTCATCGGGGGCGTAGCAAGCCCCGAGACGGTGGCCCGCAGCAACCCGGGCTTCACCACCGATCAGATCAAGGGCTTCGCGGCTACATACAACAGCAAGTACCCCGGCAAGGCCATCACCCTGGGCGCGGACGCCTCCCAGTGGATCAAGGTACTGCGCACGGACGCCTACGGCTACGTGGAGCAGATACAGATCGGCAATCGGGTGCTTACCGGCGGCGAGGCGCGGCTCTATTTCTTCGGCACGCTGAATTTGAGGTCGCACAACTTTACGGTGGGGTTTCAGGCCACGTAAATTTTCTTCTTTACTTTTTCCTCCCCCTGTGTTATAATATCCAGAAGAGCGGGAGGAATGGCTCATAATGATTGAACGACGGGACGGACTCATAATATTGCCGGGCTTCGTGGATTTGCATGTGCATTTCCGGGAGCCCGGTCTTTCTTCGAAGGAGACCATACGCACCGGCAGCCGCGCCGCGCTGCGCGGAGGCTATGCTGCCGTGTGCGCCATGCCGAACCTCGATCCCCCGCCGGATACCCTGGAGCATCTGCAAATCGAGCTGGATATAATAGAGCGAAGCGCCGAGATTCCCGTGTTCCCCGTGGGATGCATCACCATGGGGCAAAAGGGGGAGGGGAGCCTCAGCGAGATGGAGCGCCTGGCGCCCCATGTGTGCGGCTTCTCGGACGACGGCGTTGGCATACGGGACGGGTGGCTCATGCGCGAGGCTATGGAGCGAGCGAAAGCCTGCGGGAAACCGATCCTCTCCCACTGCGAGGACGACAGTCTGGGGGATTCCCCGGCAAGCGAGTGGGTCCCACTGGCCCGCGACCTGGAGCTGGCCCGGCAGACGGGCTGCCACTGCCACGTGTGCCATGTATCGACGAAGGAGAGCGTGGAACTCATCCGGAGGGCGAAACAGAGCGGGGTATCCGTGACGGCCGAAACCGCGCCGCACTACCTGCTGCTGACTGAAAATGATCGTGAGGACGACGGCCGCTTCAAGATGAACCCGCCCCTGCGCGGTCCGGAAGATCGCGCCGCCCTGCTGGAAGGCCTGCTGGACGGCACGATAGACTGCGTCGCTACCGACCACGCGCCCCACACCCGGGAGGAAAAATCGAAGGGATTTACGCGCAGCTTGAACGGGATTGTGGGCTTGGAAACGGCCTTCCCGGTGCTGTATACGAAGCTGGTGCGCGAGGGGCTTATAAGCCTTGAAAAGCTGGTAGAAGTCATGGCGGACAATCCGCGCCGCCTGCTGGAAAGCTGGACAAACTATAAAATCGAGGGTACGTACACATGGGATCTGAAGAAAAAATATATTATTGACCCGAAAACATTCGAGAGCATGGGTAAATCCACGCCCTTCGCTAGATGGGAGGTATATGCATATGCAAATGAAAGACTTTACAGTAGCCGAAAACAAAGAAATCGCCCGCGATGTATTCGAAATGCAATTCAGCATTCAGCATTCAGCATTCAGCATTGCCCTGCGCCCCGGCCAGTTCGTCAACCTGCAAATCGATGGGTTTTACCTGCGCAGGCCTATCTCAATCTGCGACTGGGACGGCGAGACCCTTACGCTTATCTATAAAGTTGTGGGGCAGGGGACGGAAAGGCTCGCGCAGTATGAAGCCGGGGAGACCATCAACGCCCTCACCGGGCTGGGCAATGGGTACGCGCTTGTGCCTGCCGAAAGGCCCTTGCTGCTGGGCGGCGGGGTGGGCGTGCCGCCGCTGTATTACCTGGCCAAGGAGTTGGTGAAGGCTGGGCAGAGGCCCATCGCCGTGCTGGGATTTAACACGCCGGAAGATGTATTCTATGGGGAAGATTTCAAGGCGATTTGTGAGACTATCGTTGTAACCGGCGGGTACGTCACGGACGTGCTGCCGGGGCTGAAATATGACGCGTTATACGCCTGCGGGCCGGAGCCCATGCTTAAAGCAATCTATGACCAGGCGAAAGAGCTGCCGCCAGGGCACATGCAGTTGAGCTTTGAGCGGCGCATGGGCTGCGGCTTCGGGGCGTGCATGGTGTGCTCGTGCAAAACCGTGACGGGCTGCAAGAGAATTTGCATGGAGGGGCCGGTGCTGGCGAAGGAGGAAATCCTATGGACCTGAGCGTAACGCTTTCCGGTGTAAGGCTGCAAAACCCGGTGATTCCCGCGAGCGGCTGCTTCGGCTACGGGCAGGAGCTCCGGGAATTCTACGACATCGATATGCTGGGCTCGTTCTCCTTCAAGGGGACGACCCTGGAGCCCCGTTTCGGCAACGAATTACCCCGGGTGGCAGAGTGCGAGGCAGGGATGCTGAACTCCGTGGGCCTGCAGAACCCGGGCATCCGTGCCGTGATCGGCGAAGAGCTGCCCCGGCTGAAAGAGCATTTCCATCAGCCGCTGATTGCGAATATCTCCGGTTTTTCCCTTGAAGAGTATACACAGTGCTGCGAGATGATCTCGCAGTGCGAACAGGTGGGGATTATCGAGCTGAACATCAGTTGCCCCAACGTGCACGGCGGGGGCGCGGCCTTCGGCGTGTGCCCCGAGACAGCGGCGCAGGTGACCGCCGCGTGTAAGAAAGTCAGCGGAAAGCCGTTGTACGTCAAGCTTTCGCCCAACGTGACGGATATTTGCGAGATCGCCCGGGCCTGTGAGGCCGCCGGGGCCGACGGCCTGAGCCTGATCAATACGCTGCTGGGCATGCGCATCGACCTCAAAGCCCGAAAACCGGTACTGGCGAACAAAGTGGGCGGGCTCTCCGGGCCGGCTGTGTTCCCCGTGGCGCTGCGCATGGTGTATCAGGTGTATGGGGCCGTGCAGATTCCTATCGTCGGCATGGGCGGGGTGAGCACCGCGCGGGACGTGATCGAGATGATGCTTGCCGGGGCCTCGGCCGTGCAGTTGGGGGCCGCCAACCTTGTGAATCCATACGCCTGCAAGGAGATCATCGAGGCGCTGCCGGACGTGATGGCGGAACTGGGAATCACATCGTTAAGAGAAATCATAGGAGAGGCGCATTCATGAAAAGATTTTTTTCGATTGTATTGGCACTAGGTATGCTTATGGCGACACAAATTTTTGCCGGGGCACAGGAGGACAAGGCTTTGCGTTTCAGGGACGACGGCACGTTCAAAATCGTGCAGATGACGGATTTCCAGGACATAGGCTTCCTCAGCCCGGCGGCAAAGCATCTGATTCGCAATACCCTGGCGCTGGAGCAGCCCGACCTTGTGGTGCTCACGGGGGACAACATCGCGAATTTCATCCCCGGGCTGCCGGAGTTCCTCTACCGGGGCTACGCGAAGCTGGCCATAGGGCAGTACATGAAGCTGTTCCAAAAGGCCGGTGTGCCGGTGGCCATGGTCTTCGGCAACCACGACGCGGAGGACAGCCTGGGCAAGGAGGGACAGCTGGAGATATATCGATCCTACGGCGTATACGCGGGGCCGGACAGCGCGTATTATCGCCTGCCCATCCTGGACGCCCAGGGAAACGAGAAGCACCAGTTGTACTTCTTTGACCACATCGTGGAGCAGCAGCAGCTCGACTGGCTCGAAAGCGCGAACAATCGGGACATACCGGCCATGGCCTTCCAGCACATCATCGTGCCGGAGATTTTCGATTACATCACAAGCGGCCCGGCGGGTTACATAGTGCCCAATCAATCCGAGTACAACTATTGCCGCGAGAGACCCTGTCCGCCTGCGGCGAAGGACTACTACGGCCAGCTGGACGTCCTGCGGGCGCAGGGGAACGTGCAGGCCCTGGCGGTGGGCCACGAGCACACGAACAACTTCGTCGTGCCCGCGGACGGCGTGGATTTGATTAACACGGCCAGTTCCGGCTTCAACCCCTTCTGCAACGCCGACGAGGACCGGGGCGTGCGCGTGTTCACGCTCAGGGACGACGGCAGCAAATACGAGGAGAAGACCCTGCGCTACCGGGAGGCCTGCACCGGCCCCGCTGTTGACTTGATGAACAGGGTCAATGTGGGCAAATCCGGCGGCATACGGGTTGTGTGGACTTATCTGGTTTGTCTGGTATACCCGATATTGTCATTGATTAACTAAAGGAGGACTATATATGCAACGCGACGTCATCATTCCCCTGGATTTCTCATCCGTGCAGGAGACCTACGACTTCCTCGGCCTGTTCCCCGCCGGCGAAAAACCCTATGTGAAGATAGGAATGGCGCTGTTCTACCTCGAGGGGCCGGAGATCGTGCGGGAGATCAAGCGCAGGGGCCACAAGATTTTCCTGGACCTGAAGCTGCACGACATCCCCAACACGGTCAAAATGGCCTTCGCGGCCCTCTCCGGGCATTATGTGGACTTGACAAACCTGCACGCCGCGGGCGGCATCGAGATGATGCGTGCGGCCCTGGAGGGCATGACGCGCCCGGATGGCACCCGTCCCCAGGTCATCGCGGTGACGCAGCTGACCTCCACCAGCCAGGAGCAACTGAAAAACGAGTTGCTCATCTCCGCCGGCATGGAGGAGACCGTTCTGCACTACGCGAAAAACGCGAAGACGGCGGGGCTTGACGGCGTGGTGTGCTCGCCATTGGAAGCCGCCCAGGTGAAGCAGACCTGCGGCCAAAACTTTATTGCCCTCACGCCGGGAATTCGCTTCGCGGACAGCGCGGCGGACGACCAGTCGCGCGTCATGACCCCCGCGAAGGCCCGCGAGGCCGGCTCGGATTACATCGTGGTGGGGCGGCCGATCATCGCGGCGGCGGACCCGCTGGGGGCGTATAGGAGATGCGTGAGGGAGTTTTTGGGGTGAACGCAGAGGCTCCCCCCGCCTCCTGTGGAGGCATCCCCCCTCGCAAGCGAAGGGGGCTTGGGCTTTGCTCCATGCAAAAACTGTGAATATAGCACCCGCCAAAAGCCCCCTTCGCTTGCGAGGGGGGGATGCCTCCACAGGAGGCGGGGGGAGCACAAAGAAGGAGAACCCTATGACCAACCTATCCCGCCAAATCGCCTCGGACCTGCTGCAAATTCAGGCCGTATTCCTGCGGCCCGAGCAGCCTTTCACCTGGGCCAGCGGCATACAGTCGCCCATCTACTGCGACAATCGAATTACCTATGCCGAGCCTGCTGTGCGTAAAAATATCGCGGAAGGCTATGTGCAAGTCATCAGGGAAAAATATCCGGAGTGCGAGGCCGTCGTCGGCACGAGCACATCGGGCATAGGCTACGCGGCCCTGGCCGCCTGGCTGATGGACCTTCCCACGGGCTACGTGCGCGGCGGCGCGAAGAGCCATGGCCGCAACAACAAAATTGAAGGCAAGGTGACGCCCGGCCAAAAAGTCGTGGTCATCGAGGATTTGATTTCCACCGGGGGCAGCGTCATCGAAGTCGTCGAAGCCCTGCGGGAGGTCGGGGCCGAGGTGCTGGGCATCGTGAGCATCTTCACTTACGAGATGCGGAAGGGCCTTGACAGGCTTGCCGCGGCCAGCGTGGAAAACACCAGCCTGACCAACTTCGACGTGTTGGTGGAGGTTGCCGCCGAAACGGGCTACCTCGCGCCGAAGGCCATAGCGGCGCTGAAGGCATTCAGGGACAATCCAAGTGACGAGAGTTGGCTGGGACTGCTGTAATAACCGGAGGAACGACCATGGCGGCGAACATGCATATTGTGATCCCATGGCTGCGCAGCGTACTGCGCCTGCCGAAGCGGCCGAAGGGGCAAAAGCTCGACCTGAGCAAGTTCGAGCTGACCTGGAGCGACGAATTCGATGGCGGCAGCCTGGACTGCGAAAAATGGGGTTTGTTTCAAAACCAGCATCAGCACTGGTCGCTGGACTTGGCGCGGGTGGAGGACGGAAAGCTGCATATTTCAACGAAACATAGCGAAGAGGGAATGCGGCGGCATTTTCCGGAAGACCACTCGGTATTTTTTGATACGCTACCACCGGGTTATACTGCGTATCCCGAGGGCGGATATGTCCACTGCCCGCCGGGCTGGTATTCGCTGGGGCTGTGCACAAGGCATTCCTTCCGGCAGAAATTCGGCTACTTTGAAGTGCGCTGCAAGCTGCCCCGGGGTTATGGGCTCAACACCGCCTTTTGGATGATGAACGATGAGGTGAAAGACGGCAGTGCGGGGCGCGACGGCACCGAAATCGACATTTTCGAATACCCCTATTACCGCAAACGCCTGCCGCCGCTGAGACACATGGTCAGCACAAACCTGCATTATGGCGGCTACGGCAAGGCATGGCGGATGCAGAATGTGGGCAACTTCCGCGTGAAGGCACCCTATGACAGATTCCATACCTACGGCCTTGAGTGGAACGAAAACGAGTATATCTTCTATATCGACGGCGTGGAATCCGGGCGTTCCAGTTTTGGCGGCGTATGCCAGAAGGAATTGTATATCCACATCAGCGTGGAGAAAAAAACGAAGGGCTATGCGCGCTGGTTCTGGGAGGGCAATATCCACAGGAACAGGCCCGGGGACATCACGGATTATGTATTGGACTATGTGCGGGCGTATCAAAAAAGCAAAAAGTAAATTTTCCACATATCAGTGAGGATTTTTGCGCCCGCGCGCGACTAAAAGGAGAAATTGTGAATGCGGCATTTGATCGAGATACAGGACCTCTCCGTGGAGGAGATCGGCGCGCTGCTGGAACTGGCCGACGACATCATCGCCCGGCCGGGGGATTATCAAGATGGCGCGGCGCGCAAAAAGCTGGCCACCCTTTTCTATGAGCCGAGCACCCGTACGCGGTTAAGCTTCGAGGCGGCCATGCTGGACCTGGGCGGCCATGTGCTGGGATTCGCGGACCAAGGCAGTTCCTCGGCATCCAAGGGCGAAAGCGTGGCGGATACCATCCGCATGGTGCAGTGCTACGCCGACATCATCGCCATGCGCCACCCCAAGGAGGGTGCGCCAGTTGTGGCCGCAAAACACGCCGCTGTGCCGGTGATCAACGCGGGGGACGGCGGGCACAACCACCCCACCCAGACCCTCACGGACCTGACCACCATCCACCGGGAATTCGGGCAGCTTGACAACTTAACAATAGGCCTTTGCGGCGATTTGAAGTTCGGGCGCACGGTGCACAGTCTGGCGGCGGCCATGTGCCGCTACCCCGGCACCCACTTCGTGCTGATTTCCCCAAAGGAGCTCTCCGCGCCGGATTACGTGACCGACATGATCTGCCACGCCCCCGGCTGCAGTTTCGAGCAGGTGCGCTCCATGGAGGAGGTCATGCCCGAGCTGGACGTGCTCTATATGACCCGCGTGCAGCGCGAGCGCTTCTTCAACGAGGCCGACTATGTCCGCCTGCGGGACAGCTTCATCCTGGATGTGCCAAAGCTCTCCGCCGCGAAAAAAGAGATGATCGTGATGCACCCCCTGCCCCGCGTGAACGAGATCAGCGTGACGGTGGACAGCAATCCCCGTGCCCGGTATTTCGAGCAGGCGCTGTATGGGAAGTTCATACGGATGGCGCTGATATTGCGGCTGCTGGAGGGGTTTTGAAATTCCAAGCAAAGTCCCTTGGGGACGTGTGCCAAGAAAACACTATCTTCCAAAGGAGGCCCATCATGCAAAAAACAATCTTTTTTAAGAAGACGCTCTGCTTCCTGTTTGCGATGCTGGCCATGCTGTCTTTGCTTTCGGTTACGGCCGCTGCCGATGGCCCCGAACCGGGCGAAGTCCCGTTCAAGGTGCTCGCTCTTCAGTTGCCGAACAGGGGGGATCAAAGCGCCCCCGCGCACCGGTTCCTCTCCCTGGTCGCGATTCCATACAGCACCCCGTCATCCAATTACAGGCTCCAAGTGAACCGTGTGGAAATCAACGAGGACAACACACTGAAGGTATTCATTGAGATAATAGACACCGGCGGCGTTGGGCTTATGGTCATCGGCCATCACTGGGCCGTGCTGTATGTGCCGCTGAAGTATGCCTGGGGGACAAATGGCGTGAGGGTATGGATACCCAGAAAGGACATCGCATGAACATCGATTCCGTCACCAACGGCCTTGTGCTCGACCATATCCAGGCAGGCCGGGCCATGCACATATACACCGCGCTACGCCTGGACGAGTTGGACTGCACCGTGGCCATCATCAAGAATGTGAAGAGCAAGAAGATGGGCAAAAAGGACCTGATCAAGATCGACGAAATGATAGGCCTTGATTTGGACGCCTTGGGTTTCATCGACCAGAACATCACCATCAATGTGATAAGAAACGGCAAGCTGGTGGAGAAAAAATGTCTGCAGCTGCCCGAGCAGTTGGTGAACGTGATCAAGTGCAAGAACCCCAGGTGTATCACCACGATAGAGCAGGAGGTGGACCAGGTATTCAAGCTGGCGCGCAAAGCGCCGCCGCTTTACCGCTGCGTCTACTGCGAGACAGCCTGCCAGAATTTGTGATTGACACATTCGGCATGCTCTGCTATAATACACTTAAGTTTGCAGCAAGAATTCTTCGGAGTTTTACAAAATAAAGCAGCAAAACCAACCCATTTTCATTAGCGAAAGGATGAGTCACTATGAAACGCATACTTGCGCTTGCGCTGTGCGCCGTTACTCTTGTGGGCGTGCTGGCTGCATGCAAGGGGGAAAAAGATCCAGAGGCGACGCTGACCCCCCATGACTATACCAGCGGCGGGGACGCGGCCCCGGCCGCGGTCAACATCCCGGCGGGCTGGATTCTGTTCGGGAGCATCGACGCGGACAACGCCGTCACGGTGCATGGCCTGAAGTACCTTCGCTCCGCGGCCGGCGAGACGGTTGTGGTCAGCGATCAGAGCGTGGTGACGGCCAACGTGACCGCTCTGGACGACTCCGGCAGCATCACGAGCGTCACCGTGGACGGCAGGTCCATTCCGGTATTGATCGACGACTCCGGCGGGGTGAGTTTGCTCTACGCAGAGCAGGGCGACCCGGCGGAGGACGAGACCACCATCGACCTTGGCAGCCTGAACGGCACCAACCTGTCCACCGCCGCGGCGCCCGGCACCACCAAGCCCCCCTCGGTCACCACCAAGCCCCTGGCCACGGCGGTGCCCATCAGCACCACGAAAAAGCCCAACGTCACCACCGACCTTTACGCTGCGGAAAAACAACAGATCATCGACAGCAACATGTCTGCCCGGGAGAAGCAGCAGGCCCTGAACCTGCTCAGCTACAAGATGGACGAAAACGGCATCTTCTACACGGAGAAAGAACCCTGGCAGAAGCAGTTTGGCTTTAATGCGATCTATGACCTGGCCTCTCCCCTCATCCAGATGATCTATGGCACGATTCGGATCAGGTTCCGCTACGGCTATGTGTATAAGCTCTATCCCACCGACCATCCGCAGAAGGGCAAGGTCATGTACGACGACAGCGGCAACCCCATCTACGAGACCGGCCCGGGCGGTAAGCCCATCGAAAAGGATTGGTTGATCCAGCTGTGGAAGGGCCGCTACGGCCTGGTGATGCTCGGCGCCGAGTTCGGCATCTACACCAAACCCAGCACCCAGCAGGCCGAGCACTACTACTCCGCCGTGGCCGAGGAGGAGCTGGTGATGGCCTTCGATGTCTACCAGCACAATTTCCAGACCAGGCAGACCAAGCACCTGTTCACCCGCGGCCCGGAATCCCACTGGTGGATCACCGGCTTTGTGCCCGGCTCCTTCCATGAGTACAACAACAAGTCGGAGATCATCTGCGTGGCGAACATCCAGTTCCCCACGGAGGAGATGATGAGGCTCTTCTACAACAAAATGAAGGACGCCGGCTTCCGGGACGGCTCCCCCGGGCGCGACAACCCGGAGACCATCACCACCAACGGAACCAGCGTCAAATTCTGCTGGCAGTATATCGACCAGAAATAAACCTTGAGTGCTAAATTCCCTAAAAACCCGGGGAAAACGCTATCATCCGGGAAATAAAGCCAAACCCGCGCGAAAACACAAAAAAGTCAAAAATAATGTTGACAAACGCGCAAAAGAATGATATCATTATAGAGCATAGTTGTCTTGTATGGCAAACTAAAATAATAATGCAAAATAGGAAAGGATGACCCCCCATGAAAAAAGTATTCGCTATTGTTCTCGCACTCGCCCTGGCGCTGTCCATGGCTGTGATGGCTTCCGCCTCTGCCGCTGACGACGCCAAGAAAGTCCTTGAAGAACTGTCCGCCACCGTCGGCGCCGACGATCTGAAGGCCGCGTTTGACGAAGTTTGGGCCAAGGTATCTTCGGGCCTCGACCTGGGTGATGACCTCGACGCCGCCAAGATGCCGGAAGACACCGGCGCCAATGTGGCCGATGGCCTCATCGAGAAGCTGGGACTGGAAGACACCGATATCGCCAGCAAGATCCAGGACGCCATGAGCAACGACTTCGTATCCTTCCTGGCCGGCATGTATACCGGTGAGAAGAAGCCCCCCTTGGTACAGACCGGCGACAACTCTTCCGTGATCGCGATCGGTGCCTTTGCTGCCCTTTCCGTGGCAGCCGCGGCGGCGTTCGTCGTGCTAAAAAAGAAGGAAGCCTAAGACCCCAACGTTCCGCAAATTCCAAGGACGCAGTCAGCGGTTGAAGGTTGACAGCAAAGGAATGGACACAGGCCCCCTTGCAGTGATGCCGGGGGGCTTTATTTTGTGCCGCGCGGTTGTAATTGCCCGCGTGGTGTGATATACTGTACCATGCGTACACTGAAGAACCTAAAACCAAATGCTGAGGCGCGCGTCGTCCGGGTGCATGGCGGGGGTGCGTTGCGGTTGCGCGTCATGGAGCTGGGGTTGACCCCGGATACGCTGATCCGAGTGCGAAAAATCGCGCCCCTGGGGGACCCCATCGAGATTTATGTGCGGGGCTATTCGCTCTCATTGCGCAAGGCGGACGCCGCGCTGGTGGAGATCGAATAGATTGTGGATGAACGCGCAAAATTTTGTGATAATATACAATATGCTGTTGCATTTCGGCGAAACATGTGATATCATTAGATGCGAGGGTAACCCAATGAAACTTTGGACAGGCCGTTTCGGCAAGGAGGCGGCGCGGATCGCAAGCGACTTCAACTCCTCCATCGCGGTGGATGGCCGCATGGTCCGCGCGGACATAGCGGGATCGTTGGCGCACGCCGAAATGCTCGCCCGGCAGGGGATCGTCACCGAGGCCGACGGTGCGGCCATCCGCGAGGGGTTGCTGGGCATCCTGGTGGACCTGGACAGCGGCGCGCTGGAGATTGACCCGCAGGCTGAGGATATCCACAGCTTCGTGGAGTCCGAGCTGACGCGGCGCATCGGTGACGCCGGAAAACGCCTGCACACCGGCCGCAGCCGCAACGACCAGGTGGCCGCGGATTTGCGGCTGTATCTGCGCGATGAGTGCGGCGCGATCTGCAAGCTTCTGAGTGACTTTGTCGAAATTTTATATGCGCAGGGCGAAGCGAATCCAGGCGCCGTGATGCCCGGCTACACCCACCTGCAGCGTGCGCAGCCCGTGCTGTTCGCGCAGCACATGCTGGCCTACGAGGAGATGTTTCGGCGCGATATAGGCCGCCTGGAGGACGCCGCAAGGCGCATGAACCTGTGCCCCCTGGGCAGCGGGGCCCTGGCCGGGACAGGATATCCCATCGACCGCGCGTTCACGGCGGAGAGGCTTGGATTTGACGGCTTCACGAGGAGCACCCTAGACGGCGTCTCGGACCGCGATTTCTGCATGGAGCTGGCGGCGGCGCTCGCCATCGTCATGGTGCACCTTTCGCGCCTGGGCGAGGAGCTCATCCTCTGGTGCAGCTGGGAATTCCGCTTTATCGAGCTGGACGACGCCTACACCACGGGCTCGAGCATCATGCCGCAGAAGAAGAACCCGGACCTGGCCGAGCTCATCCGGGGCAAGAGCGGGCGGGTGTTCGGCGATTTGACCGCCCTGCTCACTCTGATGAAGGGCCTGCCGCTGGCCTACAACAAGGACATGCAGGAGGACAAGGAGGCCATTTTCGACGCCTTCGACACCGTGCGGGCGTGCCTGGAGGCTGCCTCGCCCATGGTGGAGACCATGAAAGTGCTGCCGGAGAATATGCGCGCGGCGGCGGCAAGGGGCTTCATAAACGCCACGGACTGCGCGGACTACCTGGTGGGCAAGGGGATGCCCTTCCGGGACGCCTACAGGGCCGTGGGGGAGTTGGTGGCCGCGTGCATAGAGGACGGCTTCACACTCGAAACGCTGCCCCTGGAGCGCTATAGGCGGGCCAGCGGGTTGTTCGGGGAAGATATCTACGCCTTCGTGGCACTGGAGGCCTGCGTGGCGCGCAGGCAGAAATGAAACCGGAGAGGGAGTGGCGCATTTGGCGGAGCGTGCCGATTTGCCGGAAGGGAAAATCACCTTTCCAGAGATGCACCTGAAAGAGACCGAAAGGGTTTTCCAGTATGAAAAAATGCACCAGGCGAAGCGCCTGGAATTGCTGGACGAAGTGCGCGGCCTGTGCGTGATGGCCATGGTGTGCTACCACGCCTTCTTCGTGCTGGCCACGCAGTTCGATGTGGCCTGGGGGCAGACGCTCTACGATTTCTTCAGACCCGCGCAGCCCGTCTTCGCGGCGATGTTCATCCTGATCGCCGGCATCTGCTCGCGCCTTTCCCGCGACATCAAGAAGCGGGGCTTCATGCTGGCGGTGATCGCCCTGCTCATCTCCTTCCTCACGCTGCTGGTGCTGCCGGCCCTGGGGTTTGAGGACATGCGGGTGTGGTTCGGCGTGCTGCACCTGCTGGCGGCTTCCACGCTGCTGTTCGCGCTGTTCAAAAAGATCCTGGACAAGATCCCCGCGCTGCTGGGCGCGATCATCTGCCTGGCCCTGTTCCTCCTCACCGCGCCGGTGGGCCAGGGATATCTGGGCATGTTCGGCTTCCACGCCGTACTGCCGCAGGCCCTCTATCAGACCAATGCCCTGTTCTTCCTGGGCTTCCATACGCCCGATTTCGTCTCCTTTGACTACTTTCCCCTCCTGCCGTATTGCTTCCTGTTCCTGTTCGGCAGCTCCATGGGCAAATACGCGGAGAAGGAGAGCTTTCCTCCCTTTTGCTACATCAAGCACAGCGCATTTTTCGGTTTTTTGGGACGGCGCGCCCTGCCCATTTACCTGCTGCACGTGCCGGTGTTCTACGGACTGTTCTATCTCGTGCGTATCATTGCCGCCATTGGCGCATAGCTTGTGTGAACTCCCACGATTGGGTAAAATTCCCTCGCGTGAAATTGTGACACCTAGACTTCCAAAAAGCAGAAAAGTGTGGTATAATGCGGTCCATAAGCCAATGGTGTCAACTGCAGATGATGAATAGGGGATGAAACACAATGCATTATGTCAAGCTTCTCAAGACCCTTCGCAAGGAAAACGGACTGACGCAGCAGCAGGTAGCGGACTATCTGCACCTCGACCGCTCCTCCTACGCCTATTACGAGAGCGGACGCACAAAGATCAACATAGATATCCTCATGCGACTGGCAAAATTCTTTCAGATCAGCTTGGCCATGCTGGTAGGCGAGGAGCTGCCCGCGCAGCAGTTGGAGAGCGGCTCGCCGGAGGAAAACCTGGAAGCCGTACTGGTCAACGAGTCCGTGTCCCGCTTTTCGCAGCTCAGCCGCGACGAACAGTACTTGGTGATCCTCTACCGCTCGGGCACCCCGAGCCAGCGTCTGGCCCTGCTCGAGCAGGCCAACGTGCTCACCGAACCGGTGAAAAAGCAGAAGGCCTAGAGTTTAGCAAATACAGAAAACCGCCGGGAGAAATCCCGGCGGTTTTGGTCTGCCTACAGGCAGGGGATTACCCCATGCCGAACAGGACGCTGAACAGGTCGATAAGCGGCTTGAAGAACATGAAGGCGTTGAACGCCTCTACGAGGAAATTGAAGCCTCCGCCCAGCAACCCGTTGATGAGATAGGTCTCAATCCAGGCCGTGATGTTCATCGCGCCGTTGAGGATAGCGTTGACATCCATGATTTGCCTCCTTAAAGTTTTTATAGTATGGTTGGGTACTTATTTGTCGGCTTGTCCGGGTGAAAATCCTCACCGCCCAAAGCAAAAAACGAAAAAATTTCAAAAAGAAAAATAGGCAAGCTCCTTGATAGCGGCCACAACGCCAGGGAGGTCGTCCCGATGGGTGACGCCATACCATTTGGCGTCGGTGCCCAGCACCCGCATGCGCTCCTTTTCGCTTTTTATCAGTTCGTCCACAACGCGCGGAATGAGGTATTCGCTCTTTTCCTCGTGCCCGTGCGCCTGCATAAAAGCCGCAAACCCTTCGCGGAGATAGGAGAACAAATTTGGCTGGAATCCAAACATGTTCATGGAAGCGACCGTGCCCTTTGGGAATTCGTTGTGG
>Ga0123353_10002334_pt1 | contig 23562 bp, 21 predicted proteins | sample TergutLab28metaG_3_FD_92763 | JGI IMG/M metagenome (GOLD analysis project Ga0123353, IMG submission 92763) | Labiotermes labralis P3 segment gut microbial communities from Petit-Saut dam, French Guiana - Lab288 P3 | ecosystem: Host-associated > Arthropoda: Insects > Digestive system > Gut ... | reverse complement strand
ATAACAATCGCGTCGGTAAAGCTTTTTTCCGAATCCGGCATCAGGGCCGAATACAGCGCGATGCCGGCCGCCGCCAGCAGGATCAGGGACGTGAAATCCCGCAGATGGTGAATGACTTTTTGAAGGACGGTCTCTGTCTTTTCCTCTTCAAACTTATTGAGGCCTTTTTGCGCCCGCACTTCGCTGACCTGCTGGTCTGTCAGGCCGCTTAAGGGCTCCGTCCGCAGTTCTTCGTAGAGGCTTGATAGCTTCTTCTGGTGATGATGCATTGATTCGCCTGCCTTTCGTTAAATAAGGTTTAAGAAGTATAAAAGAGGCACTGCCCCCGCTCTGGATTACATAAAGCCGACGTTACCGTCCACGGAAACGAAAAATCCGAACACATCCCCAATCACATAGATTGCCGGATGGTTCGGATTTATATGGACTGGTGGGAGAGAGTGGATTCGAACCACTGAAGTCGACAGACGGCAGATTTACAGTCTGCTCCCTTTGGCCACTCGGGAACTCTCCCAAAGGACTACAATATTATACCATGATTTTTGGGTTTGTCAAGTGTTTCGTCGGCTGTGCAGAAAAAAAAGTGCGCGGAAAGAGGCAGGCGGTCGGCCTGCCTCTTGGTTCTATATGCCATTGGGCGCCGTTCAGTCTTTCCGCTTCATTCGCCGCAAGAGGAATACGCCGAATCCGATCAAGCCGGTCGTAACTATGATCCCAAATATGAAATGCATAGTAATCTCACAAATTGTTTTTACCAAAAAAAACAGGAAACATAAAAAATAATTCTTGCATTTTAAAATCATTTGTGTTATAATGGTCTGCAAAATATTTCGCACACGGGGCAAATCCCAGTTGATCGCTGATATTCATGCCCCGTGGAGGAAAAAACTGAGGAGGAATCTATGGCAGTCGTATCCATGAAGCAGCTACTCGAAGCCGGCGTCCACTTTGGGCACCAGACCCGGCGGTGGAACCCCAAGATGGCGCCCTACATCTTCACCGAGCGCAACGGGATCTATATCATCGATCTCCAGAAAACCGTGCGCAAGCTGGAGGAAGCCTACATGCAGGTGCGGGCGATCGCCGAGGACGGCGGCACCGTGCTCTTTGTGGGCACAAAAAAGCAGGCGCAGGACAGCATCCGCGAGGAAGCCCAGCGCTGCGGCATGCCATTCGTCAACGCCCGGTGGCTCGGCGGCATGCTCACCAATTTCCACACCATCCAGCGCCGCATCAAGCGCCTGGGCCAGCTGCAGGCCATGGAGGGGGACGGCACCTTCGACATGCTGCCCAAAAAAGAGGTCATCAAGCTGCGCCTTCAGATCGAGAAGCTGGAAAAATTCCTGGGCGGCATCACCGAAATGAAGCGCCAGCCCGCCGCCATGTTCATCGTGGACCCCCGCAAGGAGCGCATCGCCGTGGCGGAAGCCAAAAAGCTTCACATCCCCATCATCGCAATTGTAGACACCAACTGCGACCCGGACGAAATCGACTACGTGATCCCCGGCAACGACGACGCCATCCGCGCCGTGCGCCTGATCAGCTCCGTGGTCGCGGACGCCGTTCTGGAAGCCAAGCAGGGCGACGATTCGCCTGCGGCGGAGGAGTCAGGAGTTAGGGGTCAGGAATCAGGGGAAGCGGCTGAGGCGGTTGAATAATTTTAAGTTTATGGAGGATATTTTATGGCATTTAGTGCACAAGATGTAAAAGCCCTGCGGGAAAAAACGGGCGTTGGCATGATGGACTGCAAAAAGGCGCTCGCGGAGGCCGAAGGCGACATGGAGCGCGCGGTGGATATTTTACGCGAAAGAGGCCTCGCGGCGGCTACGAAAAAAGCGGGGCGCATCACCGCCGAGGGCATTGTGCTCGCGTACCAGGCCGACGACGTTTCCGTGCTGCTGGAGGTCAACAGCGAAACGGATTTTGTAGGCAAAAACGCCGATTTCAGGGCGTTTGTCACGGACGTGGCGAAGACCATCGCAATCGAAAACCCCGCCGACGCGCAGGCCCTTGCCGCCATGCAGCTTGCGGGCAGCGAGCGCACCGTGGAGGAGCACCGCCAGGATAAAGTGCTTTCCACCGGCGAGAACCTGAGCATCCGCCGCTTTGTGCGCATCGCGGGCAACCCCGCCGTGGGCAGCTATATCCACGGGGGCGGCTCCATCGGCACGTTTTCGGTCTTCAAGGCCGATGCCGACGCCGCGGCGGCCGAGGAATTCAAAGAAATGGCGAAGAATGTCGCCATGCAGGTTGCGGCGCTGAGCCCGCAGTTCCTGAGCGCGGCCGCCGTACCCGCCGAGTTCGAGGAACACGAAAAAGAGATCCTGCGCGTGCAGATGGCTGACGACCCGAAGATGGCGAACAAACCGGAAAAGGTGCTCGAAAGCATCATGAAGGGCAAGCTCGCCAAAATTTACGGCGAGATCTGCCTGCTGGAGCAATCCTATTTCCGCGATGAGGACGTCACCGTGGGGCAATATATCAAGAATACCGCCAAGGCGCTTGGCGCCTCAATTGAGTGCGTGGATTTTGTGCGCCTTGTGAAGGGCGAAAATATCCAGAAGCGCGAAGACGATTTTGCCGCCGAGGTCGCGAAGGCCTCCGGCGTAGCCTAAGGAGGATAACACGATGAAAGAGAAGATACACCCCAAATATGACGTGTCCACCGTGCGGTGCGCGTGCGGCGAGACCTTCGAGACCCGCTCGGTGAAGCCCAACATGCGCGTGGACATTTGCAGCAAATGCCACCCGTTTTACACCGGCAAACGCCAGATGGTGGACACCGGCGGCCGCGTGGACCGCTTCAACCGGCGGTTCCAGCGCAAGGAAGAGCAAGCGGAAGCGTAATCGATTTAGCGCAATATATCATACGCGGCAGGGCTTTTGCTCTGCCGCTGGTTTTTGTATTTCCGAAACCTGTAGGGGCGGCCTGTGGGCCGCCCGGGATGCTAATCCGGGCTTATTAAGGAGCGGGCGGCCCGCAGGCCGCCCCTACAGGCAGGATGGTTATCCTGTCACCGCTTTGCTCAGCGCGTCAACGCGCCGCATTTGATCCAGGTACAGCTGGAGGGTTTCTTCCTTCGTGCGGGCCATGCCGATGATGCTGCCATGGTCCCCCCGCTCGGTGGGCATGACATGCCAGGAGGCAGGGATCAGGGAGGCGGGCGTCAGGGCGCTTGCGTCGTCCACTTTTTTGCTGGGCTGGCCGAAGGGGGCCGTGGCGGATATCGTGTTCACCAGGCCGTCGTTGGGCCGCCACGTATCGTCGATCCCGGCGGCCTCGTCGGTAAAATTGCCGATGACGCTCCCCAAAACCCGCAGGGGCAGCGACATGTCGTCCGTGGGCTTGCCGTTATTGGTACCATCCACGGGGTAAGAGAAATAATATGTCTCCGAATGCAGGGGCGCAAGCCGGGTGACCGCCTGCGCGCCTTCCAGGGTGAGGTCGTAGTAGGCGGTGTCCTGGGTTTTGGCGGCGCGCAGAATTTCCCCGAAGGATTTTCCGCCCATGGCCACGCCCGCCGCGTGGAGCGCCTCATCCAGCCATTCGTTGCTGCCCAGGAGATTCGCGACCCAGGAGATCCCGGGGTTGATGTCTACCATGCTCAGCAGGCTCACGCCGTTATGGGGAGAAGCCAGGGTGGTCAAGCTAAAAATCCAGTCGCCCTTACCGCCTTCGAAAAGAGGCGAGAGCTCCAGCTGCCCTTTCTTAGAAATGTATTGCTCGGCCTCGCTGCCATTTTGCAGCAGGCCGCTGAGCAGCCGCGCCGTCGCCCCACCGAAGCTATGGGCGATGATGTTGATTTTGCGCAGGTTGCCTTTGGCGTCCACGGTTCCCCAGTCGGGCACGAGGGCGGTTCCGTAGGTCTGGCCAAAGCGTGGATGCTCGTGGGCTTCGCTGTGGGCCGCGCCGTAATCCACGCGGGTGCCGGTGATGGCGGCGAAAAGCTCGCAGGCCCTGTCCCACGCGCTGCCGGCAGCACTCACCGTGGGCGCGAAGCACAGGTAGCCTTCTTGTTCCAGCGCCGGCAGGAGCGGCCCCGCCGTGGAGCCCCAGTAGGAAACCGGCAGGCCCGCGTCGTCGCCGATGCCGTTGAGGCCATGGACAAAGATATATGGGTACGTCGTTCCCGCTTCTTTTGGCCGCGAAAGAGGCGTGCCGCAGGCGGTGATTGCCGCCAGGGCGCATATCGCCAATACAATCGCGATCATACGTTGTTTCATCTTTTTGATCCTCCTAATTATTTTATTCAGCCGATGGATTGACCGGTAAAATTTCAACCTTAATAGCGGACACGCGCTTGTCCTCCACCTGTTCGACGGTAAAGCGCAGGTGCTTGTATTCCACCACGGGATGGTCACCGCCCTTGGGCAAAAAACCCAGCTGGCTGATAACGAACCCGGCCACGGTGTCATAATCACCGTCGGGCAGCTCCACGCCGGTCAGCTCGCTTACTTCCTCGATGCCCGTGATGCCCTCCAGCAGGAAGGTGGATTCGTCGATCTTCGAAATTTCGTCTTCCTCATCGTCGTATTCGTCCCGGATGCTGCCGACGATGGCCTCCAGGGCGTCCTCCAGGGTCACCAATCCGGCCGTGCCGCCGTATTCGTCGACGACAACAGCAATTTGGATGCGGTTGGCGGTCATCTCCTTGAAGAGCTCGCCGCAGCGCTTGGTTTCCGGCACGAAGCAGGCCTCGCGCATCACGTCCCGCAGGCAGGCTTCCACCGGCAGGCCCCTGCCGATGTAGCAAAGTAAATCCTTAATATATACGATACCAAGGATATTATCCAGGTCGTCCTCATAGATGGGAATACGTGAGCAGCCCTCCGCGATGGAGGCCTCCACCACCCGTTCCAGGGGCTCATCCACTTCAATGCCTACGATGTCCGTGCGGTGCGTCATAATATCGCCCACGTTGATGTCGTCGAACTCGAAGATGTTGTGGATCATCTCCTGCTGGGCCTCTTCGATGACGCCCTTTTCGCCGCCCGCGTCCACGAGCATGCGGATATCCTCTTCCGTCACGGCCTCGTCATCCGCGTTGGGGTCGATTCCAATCAAACGCAAAACGCCATTTGCGGAAGCTGAAACCACCCAAATCAAAGGCCGCAGCAGCGCCGCGCACATGTTTAGCGTCCCCGCGATGCGCAGAGAGATACGCTCCGGGTACTTCATCGCCAGACGTCTGGGCACGAGTTCCGCCAAAACCAGCGAGATATAGGAGATAATCAACGTGATCAAAAGCGTGACAACAGCGTTTAAAACCCCATGCGCGCCTTCGGGAATGATTTTTTCCAGATAGCGCAGCAGGGGCGGGCTGAATTTGCCAGCCGCCGTCGCGGATGCCAGAAAGCTCGCGATGGTCACCGCGATTTGGATCATGGACATAAAGCGGCTGGAATTCTTGGTGAGCCTGAGGACATTCTTCGCGCGCTTGCTGCCCTCGGCGGCCATGCGCTCCACTTTGGTGATGTTGAGGGATATCACCGCGATTTCGCTCATGGAAAAAAAGGCGTTGATCATCATCAGCGCGGACAGCAGCAGCAGATATCCCAAAAAATTTGGGGAGTCGGGGTCCATGTGGTCTCCTTGCTAGATATTAGATATTAGACGTTAGGTATTAGTATTTGCGGATTTTATTAGAAACTTGAACGCATAGCGGCCGGGCTTCATCTTGTAGGGCGCGTGGAGGCAGGCGCAGCCGGGCGTGTCGCCGCCGACGCCCCGCTGGAACGCGTCCAGGCACAGGTGGACGCAGCCGTCGTCATACAGATCGCTTTGGTGCCGGGCGCTGTCCAGAACCTCTTGAGAATATTGCAGCGCGCTGAATCCCAGGACAGTTTCCGCTTCAAACACGATTCCAGCGCCGTCGTCGCGGGTCAGGGCCAGGCGGCGCACATCGGTACGGCTGCCGTTTTCCTGCGGGCGCATGTAGCCGTGCTCCAGCTCCTCCACGGGGCACTCGAAGGCGGCAATTTTTTGCCCGGTTTTGCGGTCGCAGTAGGATTCGTGCGGTCCCCGGCCATACCAGGCGGCATGCCCCAGTTCGCCGTTCAGGCACAGGCGCAGCCCCGCGCGCAGCATGGGCAGCAGGAACCCCCGGGCCTTGAGCTCCACTTCCACCACGCCGGAAGCGTGCACGGTATAGACTGTGTGCGCGGCGGCGAAGAATCCCTTCCAGCCGACCGTTATCCTTGCGGAAGCCGGCGACAAGCGCTTTGCTTTGGCCCGCAGGGCAAAAATGCGCTTGCTGGCGGTATTCCACAGGCGCAGGGGATGGAAGCGGCGGATTTGCTTGACGAAGTTGGTATACCCGTAATCGTTGTCGGTCATGGCCCGGAAGAAATTCGGGCGCAGGCCAGCGAATTGCTTGGGCCGCTCCGGCGTCAGCAGCTCGCCGCCGCCGAAATCAAGCGAGGTCAGCCAGCCGCGCTCGAATACCGCTGAAATTTTTGGGGAACGCAGCGTCACCTTGCCGCCTTTCTTCTCAAGCGCCAACGTTTCCCCTGACTCCTGCATCCTGATTCCTGTTTTCTCGCGCAGCGTGAACTGGTCGAAGCGCAGCTCATAGCCCGCCGGGGCCCAAGCCTGGGTGTGCGCCAGGCGGAAGCTGACAGTCAAAATCAGCTCGCCCTCAGCGGGCAGGCCTTCGAGCCGATAAGGCACGCGCATCGCGCAAGCTTCGCCTGGCTTGGCTTTGCAGAGAGTACCCGTGTTGCAATGCTCCAGGGCTCCCTCCTGCACGATTGCGCCATCTAAGGTCAGGCGCCAACCGGTTTTGTATTTCCCTTTAAGAGGGATAAACGAATTCTTGTTGCGGATGCGCACGGTCTGGGTCCGCGCGTCGAAGCCTTCGGCGCAAATATTGGCATAGACCTGCTTGACCTCATAGTAGCTCGGATGGGGCACGCGGTCCGCGCCGATGATGCCGTTGGCGCAAAAGTAGTAGCTGGAAGGGCCTTCGTCAAAGTCGCCGCCGTAGATGAAATCCCCTTCGGCGCAGCCTTCATTCACGTTGGCTTTTATTTTCGAGGTGCAGCGGATGGCCTGATCCACGTAGTCCCAGATGAACCCGCCGCACATGTGCTCATGGTTCTCAAAATCCTCCACATATTCGCGGAAGTTGCCCAGGCTATTTTCCATGGCGTGGGCAAATTCACAGTACACCACCGGGTGGGTGGCGTATTTTTCTTTTGGAATCGCTTTGTCATCGGCGGCAAGAACATTTTTGACCGTTCCAACGAGACCGGGCTTGAATTCCTTTTGATCGCGCAGGGTGGCCACGAGGGATTCCACGGGGTACATGCGGCTGATGAAATCGGAATTCTCGTAACCGAAGTCGCCCTCATAGTGGATGGGCCGGCTGGTGTCCAGCGCAAGGACCGCCTGCTTCTCAAATATAAAGTTTTCCCCGTCGCCCGCCTCGTTGCCAAGGCTCCAGAAGCACACGCAGGCATGGCTTCGATCGCGCAAAACCATGCGCTCGGCGCGGTCCACCACGGCCTGCCGCCACTGGGGGTGATCACCGGGGCAGTTTTTGCGGCGGATGCCGTGGGATTCCAGGTCCGTCTCGTCCATCACGTAAAAGCCCAGCTCGTCGCACAGCTCGTAAAAAAACGGGTCGTCGGGATAATGCGACGCGCGGATCGCGTTGATGTTCGCACGCTTCATTAAGTAGAGGTCCTCGTAGTAGCGTTCGCGGGGCACGGCCCAGCCGTAGTCGGGGTCGAAATCGTGGCGGTTCACGCCTTTTAGTATGACACGCCTGCCATTAATTTTAAGAACGTTGCCATGAATTTCAACACACCGGAAGCCGATGCGCACGCGCTTTTTGCTCAGGACCGCCTGCCCGGAAAGCAGGTGCAGCTCCAGGGTATAGAGCTGCGGGTCCTCCGCGCTCCAAAGCCTTGCGTTTGGCAGCTCGTAATGGAGATTTTGAGCCTTGCTGGAAATTAGCTCGCCATCCAGATAGGCCATGACGCGCAGGGGCTCATCATTGGGATTGCGCAGCGTAACTGTGAGATCAAGCGTACCTGTGGTATAGTCGTCTTTCAATCCGGTATCCGCGAAGAAGTCATAAATAGAAGCCTTTGGCTCAGCGACAAGATAAACCTCCCGGTAAAGACCACTAAAATTCCACATGTCCTGGTCTTCCAGGTAATAGGCCGTGCTGAAGCGGTAGACAATGGCGGTCAGCTGGTTTTCGCCGGGGACAAGAAAGTCAGTCACATCAAATTCATGGGGTGTCATGGAGCCCTGGGACCAGCCGACGTATTGGCCGTTCACATAGATCTCCAGGGCCGATTTCGCGGCCCCGAAGTGTAAAATAATTCTTCGATCCACCCAGGTATCTGGACATCGAAAGGTGCGGCGGTAGATACCGGCCTCGTTGGTTTCGGGGTGCACGGTCGGGATGGCGGATTTTTTGACCGAAACCGCTTTTTTGCTCACGGAGGCGCACAGATAAAACGGCTTGCCGTAGCCCTCAAGCTGCCAGACGGAGGGTACGGGGGTTTCATCCCAGTCGGCGTCGTTGTAGTCGGCGGCGAACTGGGCGGGGTTCACGCCATGGCTCAGGTCCTGCTGCCAGCGGAAGCGCCACAGGCCATTGAGGCCGAGCTTATAGGGCGAATCGTCGGTGGAATACTCGTCGTGCAGGTCAAAAGGCAGCGCAAGGTTGCGGCCGGGCAGCTTGTTCTCCTTGATTTTATAGGGATCCTGCCATGGAAAGGCGTATGTTTTTTTTGCCATTGTGGTTCCCTCCTGTCAGGAAAAATTTATGCTTGACAACGGTGTTGCTTACTGCTATAATAATAGTGTAAGATGACCAGCCGGAAGCGGCTGCGTCCTTTCCAGAATAATCTGTAAAGAAGTAACCGCCTAGTCCGGGAAGACTAAGGGGCGGTTACTTCTTTATGTATTTGGCCAGAAGGCCAAATAACCGCAGGGCCGCTTGCGCAACCGCGATAACATAGGACGGATCCGCCGCTACCGCCGCGTATAAATACGCTGCCTGCCATAAAATCGCCAAGTCATGTGCTTGGACAACTTCCACAAAGACACGCTCCTTTCGTTAACGTTTTTCAACGAAGCGGAAAGGATGTGCAACCGCCACTCCGGCTGGCTAACATCATTATATCATACAAAGATGGGCAAAGCAAGGGGAATCTTCGCAAATTGGCCCGCATATAATTCTATGATATGTGGGGTGAGGGAGGAGATCAGCGATGCCGGCCATCAGCTTGTGCATGATCGTAAAAAACGAGGAGGAGGTCCTGGCCCGGTGCCTTGACAGCGCGAAAGGCCTGTTCGACGAGATTGTCGCCGTGGACACGGGCAGCACGGATAAAACAAAGGAAATCGCCTCGAAATATACAGACAAAGTCTTCGATTTCGAGTGGATCGACCACTTTGCCGCCGCGCGCAACTTTGCCTTTTCCAAGGGTTCCTGCGAATACCTCATGTGGCTGGACGCGGACGATGTCATCCTGCCTGAGGACGCCAGGGCGTTCCGCAAGCTCAAGGAGGAGTGGGACCCCGCCGTGGACACCGCGATGCTCAAGTATAACATCGCCTTCGACGAGCAGGGAAAACCCACTTTTACTTATTACCGAGAAAGAATAATGCGCAACTGCCCCCGGGCAAAATGGGAGGGCGCGGTGCACGAGGTCGTGGCCCCCTTTGGAAAAATCCTGCACGCGCCCGTGGCGATCACCCATCGAAGGAAAGGCCAAACAGACCCGCAGCGCAACCTCAAGCTCTTCGAGCGCCTCATGGAGCGGAGGGAACCCCTGGGGCCCCGGGAGCAGTTCTATTACGCGCGGGAGCTGTTTTATAACGCGCGCTACCAGGACGCCGTGGATATGTTCGAGCGCTTTTTGACCGAGGGCCGCGGCTGGGTGGAAAATAACATCGAGGCCTGCCGCGTGCTTGCCCAGTGCCTGCAGGCGCTTGGCCGCCCGGAAGAGGCCCTGCAGGCGCTCACGCGCAGCTTCCGGTACGACGCGCCCAGAGCGGAGCTCTGCTGCGAGATCGGCTACATTTACTTTACGCGGCAGGAATACGAGGCGGCCATCCACTGGTACCAGGCGGCGCTGCTTTGCCAGCGGAAGGACACCTCCGGCGCGTTCACCCTGGAGGACTGCTACGGCTACCTGCCGCATCTGCAGCTTTGCGTATGCTATGACCGCCTGGGCCAGCGCGAGCAGGCCATCGCCCACAACGAGGAAGCAGGCAAGCTGCGTCCCCAGTCGGCGGCTTACCTGCACAACGTAAAGTATTTCGGAGAGTCAACGCCCTGATTCCTGTCCCCTGATCCCTAAATTGGCCTGCGGCGAAGGAAAGCGACTCCGCCGCAGGCGACACCGGTGCGGGACGCCTGCTTTATCAAACTCTCCCCTGGCGCGGTTCCCTGGGGAAGGGAACCGCAAGTGTCTCCTTTTCACGTCCCGCACCCGGTACGACGCGAAGCGCCGCTCCCGTTGGTGCTTTACCCATCGTAGCACGGCAGCGCGTGAAATACAAGGCCCCGGAGAAATTTTTTGCCCGAAAATCGCCGTCTATCGCGCAAGACGGAATTTTTTTCCAACGAGATGATAAGAGAATTGCCAAATCACATCGCTTGACAGGGAGGATTTTCCCCATGGCAACAGCAATCTGCGCGCCGCGCGGCTGCGTCGTGCGCCTTGGAAGCGCGGCGCCGCATCTTTCGCAGATTGCGGCGGGGTTTGCGCTGCTGCACCAGCAAAAGGCGCTGCGGGTCCGCTTCGGCGGTTTTTTGCCTCCCGGGGAATATCCCCACACGCGAATACTCAAAGCGGAGTTTAACGACGGCGCGGCGCTGCTGTACGACCTGGCCGACGGCTGCGCGGAAATATCCCGAGAGGCCCTTGACGCGTGCCTGGACCGTGTTAAATATTGCTACAGGCGCAGCTTCGACCCGGCGGACCACCAGGGCATGCGCAACTGGACAAAAATCAAGCCCCTGGGCCTGAACTACCATGTGACATGCAGGGGGTCGTTCTTTCCCGAGCCTGGCCGCCCTGTCCCCACCGCGGAGGACTATATGTCCCACAACAGCTACCCGGCCTACCGGGGGCTGTTCATCACGGAGCTGCTGGAGGAAACCTCCGATGAAAATAAGCGGCGCAACGCGCTATGTATCGGCTGCCTGCGGGCGTGCAGGGAGGCGCTTGGCGGGCAATTTTATGGCGGGCTGATGCCGACGCACACAGCAAAACAGCTTGCGCCGGAGCTGATCTTGGAAAACGCAAGCAGGGCAACCTATTTGCGCCTGCTCAAGGAAAATTTCGTCTGCGTGAACGCGGAAGGCCCGCAGCGGTCCCTTGGCTGGGGCATGGCGGAGTGCGCCGCCGCGGGCCGGGCGATCCTCTGCCCGCCGCCGCGCTGCCATGTGCCCGGCGGGTTTGCCAAGGGCCGCAACTATGGCATTTACGATACGCCGGAGGAATGCGCGCGGATCCTCCGGCAGGCCCTGGAAACCGTGCCGTGGGTCCACCGGATGGAGGCGGCCAATTTTACGTATTATCAAAAGTACGTGATGCCGGACGCGCTGGTGAGGCAAACGCTGCGGGAATTGAGAGTTGTGAGTTGAGAGTTGAGAATTCTGCCAAATTTTAATTCTCAATGATCCATTTCAATACAACGATCCCCGCAATCCCCAGCAGAATCAGCAGCGCGGGGAGCGCCGCGCGGCGCAGCTTATTCTTCGCGTCGCCAATGCTCGTTGGCGTGAGGTCAAACAGGCGCGTGCCCAGGCCCAGCCTGGAATTTCCCAGCAGCTCCCCGTCCGTGATGATTTTCGTCTGATAGCCGCCGATATTGTTTTCGTTGAACTCAAACACGCGCACGCCGCGCCTGCGGCCAGCGCCGTATGCGTTGTAGCCGGCGCTGGGGGCATAGCCCAGTGTGAGGCCGCGCACCTTGCCGTGGAAGCCGTTGGTGTGGTCGTGGCCGAAGAACATGCCCAGCATCTCGCCCCGCTCGAGCGCGGCTTCGAACAGGCCCGCGTTGGCATCCGGCGAACTGGGCATTTCGCCGCAGAAGCCCGGGGCCAGGTCTTCGTTCAAAACAAAATACTTGCCGCTATAGTTGCGCAGGCCCTCGTAAGCGCCCTTCGTGCCTTTGGGCACTTCCTTGAACAGCCCGATGATTTCCTCCACGGGGATGTGCTGGAACAGCAGGGAGGGGATGGGCCGCCCATCGTTCTTTTCAGCCCAGGCGTCCCGGGTATTTCTGTACCATTCCACCTGCGCGGGATCCAGGGGCTTGTATCCCCCGCCAAGGGCGGTGTGGGAATCCAGGCAGTAAACAAGCAGGGCCGGGACATCCCCGCCGCTGCACGGATAGATGGGCAGCGCGTGATTGGCATAGCCCGGTATACCCGCGGGGCTTTCCTGGGCGCGGCACAAGCCGGATGCCATATAGCAGGCAGCCTGCTCGTCATCCGGCAGGGGCGACGAGTGGTCGTGGTTGCCCAGGGTAAAGGTGAAAGGGATGCCGCGGGCTTCCAGCAGATCCACGATCTCCCGGATGGTTTGCTTGATGCGGGCCGCTTTTTCCTCCTTGCCCGCGAACCAGATCTTCCGGCCGTTGCCGCTGAGCTGGTCGCCGGTGAGCACCACGAAATCCGGGCGCTCCCGGTCCAGCGCTGTGCCGATGAGCTCTTTTGTGCGGGGAAGAATGCCGCGAAGGTCCTGCACGTCGGAAATCTGCATGAGCTTAAATGTCCCGGAACGAAACTGTATTGTGGGATAGTCCAATATACATACCTCCAGAATATTGCGGCACGGCCGCCTAAAACTAAAACCATTGTACCACACGCCGCAAAAAAAAGCAAGCGCCGAACAAATATAGCTCTTTGTTCCCTTTCATTGAGCGAAAGCAAATTAAGTTTTGTAAATAACCACTATTTTTAACCGTGATTTCGCAAGATTTCATATTGTTTCTTGTGCATTTCTACAAAGTTAAAATAATAATTACAAAAGTATTACATTTGGTGGAATTATATGATATAATATTTGCGCGCAATTATCGCATCAATAAAAGCATGGGAAAGAAGGTGACTTCTATTGGCATGCAAACGAACCGAAGGAGCTCTTCCTTCCTCTTCAGGGCTGTGCGATATCTTCTACCGTAGGTGGATGCACGCCGAGCAACCCGCCAGGGCCGCGGTGCAAATTGTGCACGGCATGGCGGAGCACGGCGAGCGGTACGAGGATTTTGCCATGGCGCTGTGCGAAGCGGGGTACGACGTATGGGCCATGGACATCCTGGGCCATGGCGACTCCGCGGCGAGCGAGGAGGATTATGGCTACTTTGGCGAAAAGCATGGCTGGAAGAAAGTAATCGCGGATATCCGTCAGCTGACGAAAATCATGAGCGAACAATATCCGGAAGGTTTTCCGATGTTCCTGTTCGGGCACAGCATGGGCTCATTTTACGCCCGCGCGTACTGCGAGCGCTTCAGCGAAGACCTGGTGGGCGCCATATTCTGCGGCACAAGCGCCCCCAATCCCGCAACCGCCGCCGGCATGCTGGTGGCCAAGATCATCGCCCTGTTCCGGGGGGACAAGCACCGCAGCCAGTATTTGAACGACCTGGCGTTCGGGCATTATAACCGCCGTTTTGCGCCCGCGCGTACCGAATTCGACTGGCTTAACACCGACGAATACGAGGTCGACAAATACATAGCCGACCCACGCTGCGGTTTCGTATTCACAACGAAGGGGTTTCTGGATCTGTTCACGCTCCTCAAATCCGTTTCCGGCAAAAGCTGGTTCACCTCTATGCCCTACCAATTCCCTACCTTCCTCATCGCGGGGGACCAGGATCCTGTGGGAAGCTTTGGCAGCGGCGTGGAGCTCGTGGCCCGGCGCATGCGGGAAGCGGGATGCAACCGCGCCGCCTGCACGATCTTTCCAGGCATGCGGCACGAAATTTTGTTGGAGCCTGAACACGGCCAGGTGTATGATGCAATTTTGGAGTGGATGAACAATGTACTGGATCCGCAAACGGTCTAGGCCACATCCAAAAGAGCTTGCATTCATAATGTAAGTTATGCTTGCAGGTTCAAAAATCCAAAGGAGCATGCTTTGTATGAAAACATTATTGATTTACCACTCAAGCAAGGGCGCCGTACGCGCCATGTGCGAGGCCAGCGCCACGGAGGACGTGGACGTACTGGAGCTTCGCCCCCGCTACAAAAAGCGCCCCGTTTTCGACGACATCGTTGACGCCTACCGGGCGTTCGCGGGCCGGGGCATCCGTCTGGCGCCGCTGGACATCGACTTTTCCAAGTATGAGAGCATCATGATCGTGGATTCCCTGCTCATGGGCTCGCCCAGTGCCGAGTGCAACGAATTCCTTTACCGCTGCGATTTGAGCGGCAGGGAGGTCAGCTGCATCGTATGCAACCGCGTGCGCGTGTTTGGCCGCGCCGGGCGCCTGATGCGCAAGCGCATCCGCCTGGCCGGAGGCTATTGCCGCGGGATGACGTTCATCGCGGAGCCGGACCTGGCAAGGCAAACGCAAGCCGCAAACGCGTTCGCGCTCATGGAAGCGTAATCAAGGGATATCCATCGGGGACCGGGGTTCTGGGGAGAGAATTCCATAAAACAACGCCAGAAATGATTCCGGCGTTTGTTTTTTTGTCCTGATCCCTGTTACCTGAACCCTGATTCCTTTCCGGCTATATAGCCCGAAGCCCACGCCCATTGCAGATTGAACCCGCCGCAGCCGCCATCCACATCCAGCGCCTCGCCGCAGGCAAACAGATTCTTATGCAGCTTTGATTCCATCGTCCCAGGATCAAACTGCGCCACATCCGCGCCGCCGGCCGTGATCTGCGCGTGAACGAAGCCACGCGTACCAGTCACGGGAAAAGTGAAGCGCTTTAAATGGACAGCAAGCTCGCCTTCTTGATCCTGGCACTGCCGCCGCACCGCTTCACCGACGCGCTTGGGCAGGATTCCCGCAAGGGGCTGTTCCGGGCATGCGCGGGCCAGCTCTGTCAGCAAGGCGCGTACTTGCTCCAGCGAAAATTCCGGCAGCAAATCCAGGATAGCCATGGAGCCGGGAGCGGCGCAGCGGCTCACCTCCATGGCGGCGATGCCGGAGATGCCGTCCTCCGCGAAGAGGATTTCGCCCTGGGCTTGATTGAGAATCCTGCCGTTCAGTTCAATGGAAATCGCCGCGTGGCAGCGCAGGCCTTTGAGCATAGGTAACAGCGGAGACTCGCATCGCAGCGGCACAAGCGCCGGGCGGGGCGCAATCATACCATGGCCCAGTTGCTTTAGCAGCGTAAAACCGGAGCCGTCGCTCCCCTGCGCCGGCGCGGCGCAGCCCCCGGCGGCGATGATCACCCGCCGGGCAGTTATATTCCCATTGAGAAGAAAGCCATCTTTTGTTGGCCTGATTTCATGAATTGGCGTATCGCCTTGAAATTCAACCCCGGCGCGGGCGGCTGCGAACCGCAGGGCGTCCAACACGCCGGCGGCCGTGTTGCTGCGGGGATACAGGCGGCCTTCGGCGTCCTCCCGCAGAAGCAGGCCCAGGGAGCGGAAAAAATTGTGAACCTCGAATGTTTCGAGCGCGGGAAGCGCGAATTCGCGATTGTGATAATCATGCTCCAGCGCGTGGGCATTGCCCAAATTGCAGCGGCCATTGCCAGTGGCCAATATTTTTTTGCCCGCCCGTGGCAGGCGCTCAAAGAGAACAACACCAAGGCCCGCCGCTATGGCAGCGGCAAGCCCTGACGCGCCCGCTCCGATAATCGCGATTTCTATCATCTTTATTCCGCACATAGGTCCAATGGCTCGCCCCGCGGCGGCACGGATCCAGGCCATTCCTGGGGTTCATATCGTTCACTTCTTATTCAGCATCATCTGCCGCACATTATTGATGCCGCCCTTGACGAGGGTGAACAGCGAGCACAGGATCTTTTCGTCGTTGAACAGCGACACAATGGCGTCCGCCATGGGCGCGTCGATGACAAAGCTTGCCCAGCTGGCAAGGGAACGCACGGGCATTTCCGCCGCGGCCTCCACGAAGCCGGAGGTATCGCCCACGGCTTCGCCCGCCGCTTTTTGGATGAACGGCAGCGCCAGCTGGATCACCCTCATGATCACCCGGCCGCATTTGCCCTGCTGGGCGTCCTCCAGGGTGGAATCCAGGGTCATGCGCCGGGGTACCGGGTAATGGGACGGCGGGATAGGATAACCCAGGAGCGCCTCGAACTCCGCGTCGCTCACGTGATGCACGTTGCCGCTGAAATAATTCGAAAGGGCCAGCGCCGTGTAGGGGGACTCCACCGCCGGGCAGACCAGCTTGACATTCGTCCGGAGGCGGATATCGCGGCTGGAGGCCGCCGCCATGATCGTGTAGTCGCCGGGCGCGCAGACGAACGCCCCAGCGTCCGTATTGTAATACGCGAAGGCCCTGGCGTCCAAATGCACCGTGACGCGTTTTTTCGCCCCGGCCTTCAGGAACACCTTGTCAAAGCCCTTGAGCTCCTTGGGCGCGCGGAAGAGCGCGGAATCCTCCGGAGGGGCCACATAGAATTGCACCACCTCGGCGCCGTCGAGGAGCCCTGTGTTGGTGACGGTGACGGAAACATCCACGCCTTCCCCGGGATCAACGTTCTTGCGGGAAACGCGCAGGTTTGAGTAAGCAAAACTAGTGTAGCTCAGGCCATGCCCAAACGGAAAGAGGACGTCCTTTTCCGCTTTGTCGTAGTAACGGTACCCAACGTAGATGCTCTCGCGGTATTCCACGGTGGCGGGGCTGCCGGGGAAGTTGCCGTAGCAGGGAGTGTCTCTCAATTGCAATGGAAACGTCTCCGCGAGCTTGGCGCTGGGGTTGGCGTCGCCGTAGAGCAGGTCGACCTGCGCCTCGCCCACGGCCTCGCCGGCCAGGTAGCTTTCCAGGACCGCCGGCACGTCGTCGATCCATGGCATGGTGACGGGCGCGCCATTGTGGAGCACCACAACGACATTCGGCTGCACCTTCGCGATGGCCCGGATGAGCTCGCCCTGGCAGGGGGGCAGGTCCATGTGCCTGCGGTCGGCGCCTTCGCTGTCCATGGCGGTGGGCAGGCCCGCGAAAATCACGGCGACGTCGCTGATTTCCGCCAGGGCGACGGCCTGCTTTGCCTTGATGATGTCATAGTCGTAATCCGCGACGCCAAAGCCCTCGGCGTATTCCACGGGAAGCTCCATGGCAAGGGCCGTTTCCATGGCCGAGCTCACGTGGAAGGCGTTCACAAAAGAGCTGCCGCCGCCCTGGAAGCGGGGCTGGCGGGCAAACCCACCGATGAACGCGGCTTTCGCCGTTTTGGACAGGGGCAATGTCCGGTTGTCATTCTTCAGCAGCACCATGGCGTCCCGGGCGAACGCGCGGGCCTTGTTGTGGTCCTCGCAGTTATCCACGGGCGGGGGCAGCTCCTCGGCCTTCGGGGCATGCTCCATCGCGCGCAGGATCAGGTTGACCACCCGGGCGCAGGCTTCCAGCAGAGCCTCCTTGGAAAGCTCGCCGGATTCCACGGCGGCCTTCAGCTTTTCGGTATGCAGGCCGCGGGAGTCTGGCATCTCGAGGTCCAGGCCTGCCTCCACGCCCTTCGCGCGGTTGCTCACAGCCCCCCAGTCGCTCACTACAACGCCTTGAAAACCCCATTCCTCGCGGAGGATATCCGTGAGCAGGCGCTTGTTTTCGCTGCAATAAATCCCGTCGAACAGGCGGTTGTAGGCGCACATGATGGTCCACGGGTCGGCGCGCCTGACGGTCTGCTCGAAGGCGGGGAAATAGATTTCGCGCAGGGCGCGCTCGTCCACAACTGAAGTCACTGTCATGCGCCGTTTTTCTTGATTATTCGCGGCAAAATGCTTGATGCTCACGCCCACGCCCTTGGATTGCAAGCCCTGGGTGTAGTTCACGGCCATTTCGGCGGCAAGGTAGGGGTCCTCCGAGAAATACTCGAAGTTGCGCCCGCAAAGCGGCGAGCGCTTGATGTTCACCGCCGGCCCCAGCAGGACGGCAAGCTCGTGCGCGCGGCATTCCTCGCCCAGGGTTTCGCCCAGCTCCCGCAGCAAATTCCGGTCGAAGGATGCCGCCGTGCCCGAGGCCGTGGGAAAGCAAACGGTTTTGACGCTGCCGCCAAGGCCCAGGGGGTCGCCGTCCATTTTTTCCTGCTTGCGCAGGCCGTGGGGGCCGTCGGACATGAAGACGCCGGGCAGGCCCAGCCGCTCCACGGGCCAGGTGCTCCAGGAACCGAGCCCCTTGATCAGGCTCAGCTGCTCCTCCAGCGTCAGTTGCGCGGCCAGTTGTTTCGCTTGTTCGTGCATGAAAACGCCTCCTATATGTCAAGATTATTTTTTTCGGAAACCCCTGTTGCTCTCGCTTTTTTGAACAAAGACATCAGCCTTTTAATATTTTCCAATGTTTTGGCATCAGGATCCATAAACTCCAAAAGGGCAAAACAAAGATTCGTATATTTCTTTCCAAAGATTGTTTTGATAAAACCCGGCTGCCTGCCGCATCCGCACCGTTTTCCCTCTGAGCTGAAATGTTCGCAAGCCCTCACATGATCCCAGGTAAATTCTTTCAGGGCATCATCTGCCGCATCGCCGCCCCCAAAATCACAGGTATCAATCCAAATACCCACTTCGGTAAAATTCATATGCCCGACACATTCGTTTTTATATAGTATTCTCCACCCATTCCCATCATCTTCCGGTTCGATTGAGAATTCGTTCTCTTTTAAAAAGACGACAAAATCCAACATGTTCTCTTGCAGGTTTTTATTTAGCTCAGAATTCTCGATTTCATTTTCGATGCTCATCTTATTTCTCCATTCCGCGCTTCCACTCTCATTCATCCGCTTTGGGCAGAAAGCAGGCATTCTCTTTCACAGTCTTTAGCACCAGATGCGTTTTGGTAGTGGAAACGCCTTCGATCCCCTTGATTTGCGCGTGGATGGCCTCCAATGCGTCGGAGGAATGCGCCACGACGTAAAGCATGAAATCGAAGTCGCCGGTGAGATAGTGGCAGGAGACGATATGTTCCATCTCCCGCGCCCGCGCCGCGAAAGCATCATAATATTTGGGGTGCTCCAGGCAGACCTCCATCCAGGCGGAAATGTCGTTGCCCAGGCGCTTTTGGTTCAGCTCCACGGTGTAGCCCTGGATGACGCCGCTTTCCTCCATTTTGCGGATGCGCTCGATCACCGCGGAAACGGATAGGCTCACCTCCTTGCTGATGGCGGACGCCCGTTCCCTGGCGTTTTGCGCAAGGCGTTCGAGAATCCTGACATCAATGGCGTCCAATGGCATTCCCTCCCCTTTGCATTTCTTCGATTTCATCCTGCGTTGCCGAAGCCATGATTGTCTTGTGTGTGTGATAGATCACCTTGCCGGGGGGCGCGCCCTTCGGCTTTTTGAGCGCCCGGGCGGGGGTGCAGTCCACCGGAACCGCCGCGCCCCGGGCCTTGCTGTGCCAGGCTGCCGCCTTCGCGGCCTGAAGGATGCTCGCCTCCCCCGGTTCCCGATTCCCCGTGCATAAAATCACGTGGGAGCCGGGGTAGCCCTGCGCGTGAAACCACAGGTCATTCGCTTTGGCAATCTTGAGGCTGAGCTGGTCGTTCTGCAAATTATTTCTGCCCACAAGAACCGGTAGGCCCTCGGATGTGAGATATTCCAGCGGAGGAAGCGCCTTTTGCCTTTGCTTTTTTTGCGCGTTTGATTTGCAGTAGCCCTGCGTTTCCAGTTCTATGCGCAGGGCGTCGATTTCCGTCTGGGTTTGCGCGCGCGACAAGAGTTCTTCCACGCTCTCAAGATACAGCAGCTGCTCCTCGCCCCGCGCGATCAAGTTTCCCAGGAGGCTCGCGGCGTTCTTCGCTTTTTGGTAAGCCTTGAACAGCCGCTGCGCGTTGGCCCCCGGCCCCAGCGCCGGGTTCACCCCGATCGAAATCATGCGGTTATCGTCGTAGTAATTCTCCAGCACGTAAACGCCGCTGCCCCTTACCGCCGGGTCCCGCTCCAGCCGGGCCTTGTTGGCCAGGATCAGCTCCGCCTTGACGCGCAGGGCTTCGCGGTTTTCCGCCTGCGCGAGCTCCTGCCGCTGCAACGCGATTTTGCGGCGCAGGCGCGCGGTGCGGTTGCTCAGCAGCTGCCGCAGCGAGGCGGTCATTTGCCCCAGGCGCTGCGCCTGGTCAGCCTCGCCGTAATAAGCGTCCAAAAATTGCGAATAAGTCTCGTATGGCGCGGGAATCCCCTGATCCCTGATTCCTGTCCCCTGATCCCTAACAGGCGGCGAGCCGTATGGATGCCCCGGCCAGATGGGGCGGGCGCTGGTGAAATCCGCGCGCCTGAGCGCTTCGACGATAACGCCATTGCCATCCAGCAAAATCAAATTGGGGCGGCGGCCGAACAGCTCCGCGACAAGGGTGTGGGCTGCGGGGTCCCCGATGTCGTCCGTGCCGCTGAAGTGAAAATACAGGACGCGGTCCAGCCCCTCCTGCCCGATGCCGGTGAGGGCGGCGCCCGTGAGCCGGCGGCGCAGCAGCATGCAGAACATGCTGGGCTGGGGTGGGTTATCGAAGCGCTGGCCCGTCAGGTTCGCCCGGGCGCGCTGCGGGTGCAGGGCAAACAGCAAGCGCCGGCTGCCCTCCCGGCGGCGCATGGTGAACACCAGCTCGTGCTTGGTTGGATGGTGAATTTTGTCCACCCTGGACCCGGCCAAGGCAATTCTCATCTCGTCAGCCAAACGAGATATAAATGCTCCGTCAAATGGCATGTAACAGTCCCTCGCAGATATCCGGGCGGCGGGTGGTGATGTTGTCCACGCCAAGGCGGATCATGCGGCGCATGGCGGGCGCTTTGTCCACCGTCCATACCGAAACCAGCAGGCCTGCCGCGTGGGCCTCTTTCACTAGCGTTCGCGAGCAGAGCCGGTACTGGATATTCAGGCCCACGGCGCCCAATTCTTTCGCGGCTTTCACAAGCGATGCGGCGCTTTTTTGGGAGCGCCTGGGCGCGCAGTTTAAGTAATACGCGAGGCCGCTGCCTACGACGGCAGCGATTTCGTTCGCACAAACGCCCGTGAAAAACGCGCGGCCCTCCAAGCCGTATTGCCGCACGAGCGCCGCAATACCCGAAATGTCGCTTCTCTCCTTTAAATCAAGATTGATGTCAGCCCCAGCCTCCGCTACTATCTTCAGGCAATCTTCTAATAGAGGGCCTCCCTGATTTTTGTCGTGGCCGAGTATGGCGGCATCACCCAGGAAGCGTACGTCAACCTCGATAACACCCGCCGCCGCGGCGCAAACCCGGACGGATTCCAGGGTATTGGGCGCGGTACCCATGGCCCCCGCGTGGGCGGTGATCGTCATATGGTTTGCTCACACCCTCCATCGAGATAGTCCCACCGCACAGCGGGAAAGGCGGCCCGCAGGCGCTCGAGCAGCGGCGGCATGGCGATGATTTCCGTGCGATAATGGCCCGCCGCGATGAGGGACACGCCGTTCAGTGCCGCCTCAAGGAAATCATGGTGGCCCGCGTCGCCCGTGACAAACGCGTCGGCTTTCCCACAAGCTTCGGATAATAACGAGCAGCCGGAGCCGCCGCACACCGCCACTTTTTTTATCACGTTCGCAACGGCGCGATAACGCACTCCAGCGTTAAGCGCTTGGCTCGCAAATTTCGCATAATTTTGGGGGCTTGCAGGCTCGATGCTCCCGATCCGGACGCCGTTCGGCAGCGCCTCGATGTCGTTCAGGCCCAATCGCGCGGCTAAAATATCGTTCACGCCGCCGGGGCAGGCGTCATAATTCGTATGGAAGGCGATGGCCGCAATGTCGCGCCGCAGCAGATTTACAGCCGGGTCCATAGGATTCGTGAAGCGTTTGCGCGCCTGAAAAATCACCGGATGATGACTGATGACAAGATCAGCTTCGGATAATTCTCCCGGAATATCCAGGCAAACGGCGGCGCTTCTTACCGCGCGCGTGAAGCTGCCCAGAATCAGGCCGGAATTGTCCCACTCCGCCTGCGTTGAAAAGGGAGCCAGGCAATCCAAAAAATCATAGATGTCGCGCACTGTGGTCATAAATTTTCCGGCCAGCTTTCTAATATCTGTCGCAGGCGGGTGAGCTCCTCCCCTGCCCCGCTTTTGGCTTGCTTCAAAGCGTCCGCCCGCGTTTGCAGCAGCGCCCGTTCCCCGGCGAGCAATTGACGCGCGGCGGGATGACCGCGCCTTGGCAATTCTCCGGTATAAATATAAGATAATTCCGAATTCCGAATTCCGAATTCCGAATGAAATACCGCGAGGATTGCGTGATAAGGCCGGCCGGCATCGTAGCACGCGACTTCTGTTTGGATGGAAAAGCCGTGACGCATCAGCCACGCGCGGGCCTCCCAGGCATGGCGCATGGGCTGGAGGACCAGCGTTGTTCCAGCTTCGCATAACCATGGCGCTTGCTCCAGCAGGCGGGCGATGAGCGTGCCGCCCATCCCGGCAAGCACCCAGCAACCCGCGTCCGAGGGCGCGAAGCGGCTGAATCCATCGGAGCGGCGCAGCTCAATGCGATCGCCTAAGCCGGCCCGCTCGATGGCTTTGGCGGCGTTTTGCAGGGGGCCTTCGCGGATATCCGAGGCGACCGCCCGCGGGGATACGCCTTCGCGCACCAGGTATATCGGCAGGCGGGCATGGTCCGTGCCGATATCCGCCACAACCGTGCCATGGGGCACCAGCCCCGCGGTCATCGCCAGCCTGGGGCGAAGAGATGCCTGCCGCATTACCCGCTGAAGTGCGCGTTGAGCTGGTCTACCAGGCCGTCGGCGTCAACGCCGTGCACGGCGCAGGCCTCCCCGACGGTTTCGCCCCGGGCGGCGGGGCAGCCCAGGCAATGCATGCCCATATCCAGGAAAAAAGGCGCGGCGTTGCGGTCGGCGTCCAGAATATCGCCGATAATGGTGTCTTTGGTGATGGTCATATGAAAAACCTCCGGTTTTTTAAATTCGCAATGCGCAATTATTTTGAAAGTTGCAGCGTGATGGGTTCCCCGGCGATGTCGAGCTCGCGGGTCATGTCGGGATGTCCGAGGGCTTCTTTCGTAAGCTCATCCGCCAAAACCTCGGCCTTTAAATGCGCTGAAGCCTCCTCGAGGGCTTCTTGCAGGAAGGCGCTTTGCGTGAGGACGGCCAGCCGGATGCGCTGCTCCACGGCATAGCCCGCGTCCTTGCGCAGGGTCTGCACTTGCCGGATGATGTCGCGCACGGCGCCCTCGCGGCGGAGTTCTTCTGTGAGCGTGATATCAAGGGCGACCGAAACCGTATCATTCAGGCAAAGCGTGCTGGCAATGCCGGGCCTTGTTACGCTTTGCAGCAGGAAAAGATCCGCCTGGAACGCGCCATCCCAACCTGGTACGTGTACATCCCCGCCAGCCTCTACTTGATCCGCCACCGCTTGGGCGTCTTCCGCCGAAAGCCCTGTCAAGTGCGCTTTGAAGGCGTTCACCTGGCTCTTGAGGGCCGCGCCCGCGAGCT